>Ga0115851_100873_pt1 | contig 15002 bp, 14 predicted proteins | sample InSIn2gowninarea_FD_83865 | JGI IMG/M metagenome (GOLD analysis project Ga0115851, IMG submission 83865)
ATGGTTTGTTTATATATAGTACTATGGTTGTTACTCCAGGTTTTGAGATAGAGCCATTAATGCCATTTTGTGTCCTTTTTTACATCAGATTACACTAAAAATTTAAAAATAAGATGTAGGGTAGCCTGTCACTTTCCTAATACCCATTTCTTGGTTAGAGGAGATATACAATTTGATTTCCAATGGGATAGCATCAAGTAAGTTCCCTTTTAGCTCATTTCATTCAATTCTAACTTGATTTATACCTAATTTCACTAGATTTTAACATTTTTTTATTTTTTGGGATGGTTACTCATAGAGTTTTGCATTTTGTGGGAGAAGAAAGGGTTTCTTGTAAATTCCTTTGCATTATTCCTAATTTTCACAAGGTATGTAGATTCTTACTTGCATGTTTCAATTTCCCATGAATTTACACTAAAAAAATAGGGTTTTTTGAATTCTCATAAATTTACACTAAAAAAGCTAGGGTTTTTGGATTTCTCTCTAAATTTTGACTATATACTATTAACAATGCATGCTAAAATCAAAAGTTAATTCCATATACTATGGTTTTTTGAATTCCCCATAAATTTTGAGTTGATTTTATCAACAAAGCACAATGAAATCGAAAATTAAACCCATTCCTTCTTAACATTGCAATAAAAAAATTGAAATCAAATCCATTCATTCTCAATGATACACCATAAAATTGAAAATGCACCAAGAAATTGAAACAAATTCTATACATTGCACCATAAAATGAAATTTACAAAAAAAACAAGGACATACCTATGAAATTCTTAGCTCTGGAACTCTTCCTTGTTCTCCAAAATTTTTTTTTTTGCTACCAATTTTTGAAATGCTTCTTATGTTATAAGAAGTTTCTTCTTAAAATAAGAATTCCATAAAACTTGCTTACTTGATTGATTTTAGTAAATTACATAGAATTTAGTAAATAGAATGTAGTAAATTTAGTTAATTTATCTTTGTTTTGTATTTGGATTAGAATGTATGGATTCTTATTAAATTATAGGAAATTGATCCATTTAAAGAAATTGACAGCATATAATGGATGATTTTCAAAGAATTTAGGTACCAATTGAAATGGAACCTACCAATTTATACTTGAACTTTTGTTATAATAAATCTTAGGAAATCTTCCTTAAATAATTATACTAAAGTATATGGATAAAGAATATGGTTGTTATTAAGTACTACAATACAAGAAAGCAAATAAGAAATAAAATTTAGAATATTAAATGCAAATTATATTTTGGTAGGAAAACCCCTTTTTAAATTTTGGATAAAGGTATTTAACATCCTAACATGTCTAGGCAGATTCAAAGTTGAGCCTTTGCAATGGAAATGATGTATATTACCAATTCGCCTTTTATGAAAAAAATAAATGCTTACATTTGAAACTAAGAAGGAAAGGGTAAAAATAAGGAAAATTTTTAAAACTTAGAGACTAAGGATTATGTTGACAATAAATTGTAGAGCTTGTATTTGTGATAAAAATATAAATTGTAGAAAATGAAAAATTAGATAAGGAACATAATGTGCCCCTTGATCCATGAATAATCTCTGATGAATCATAAGTGTTAATATTACATGATTATGTAAGATACAAAAGAAGCAAAATAATGATAAGGATAAAGATATCTATTAGCTAGGGCCCTTGCACCATTCTCTAGTAGTTATTTGTAAATGCCTTGTATTTGTAATAAAAATATAAATTATAGAAGATAAGGATAACCATTGTATAATTATGTAAGATATGAAAGGAACCATTGTTCTCCTCTTCATTTCCAAATTAAGCAAGTATATCTATTAGGTACCTTGCACCATTCTCTAGTAGGTGTTTACAAATGCCTTCTATCTAGATCATCCTACACATGTGTGTGTGCATATGATGTTATTTACCAAATGATGTTATTTAGTAAATGATGTTATATATTTAGTAATGTATTTTGATATTATTTAGTAAATGATGTTATCTCTAATTTTGATGAGAATAGGAAATATCAAAATATATTTTTCATTCTATAATATTAACATCACTACTAAACTTTTGTGTACTTTCTTCTAGTGATCACCATTGACCACATATGGGGCACAGAAAGAAGGGTGATAAAGATAACGATAAGGTAAAAAGGAAATCAAAAGAATAGGATGAAAAAAAAGAGAAAGATGAAATTGCAAAAAAATAAAATAAAAACACTTGTAAGTATCCATATGTATTATGTAATATCAATGTAGTTTTAAATTATACTATATATATTTCATTAAGTAGGAAATATAATCACTTATTTTTTTAATTTATTGAACAATCAAAGATGTTAAATGGGGTTATCAAATTTGCTAAATGATTTTTTATCCAATATGATTTGATGTTGATGGTTGGGGGCGATAATGCTAGAGGAGTAGGTGGTGTTACCACACTGTAGGGACATGGCATCGCTCATTTATGTAATTATTTATAATTAATTAGTTACTTTATTAAGAAGTAATACAAAATTAGTATAAGTTATATTTTGAAGCATATTTTTGATGTGATCCATGCAATATATGATTTTAGTAGAGTTGGTCAATCAATAATCTATGTTGATAACGACTCTAGGCTGCATAAATATTCAAATTTTTGTGAGGAAGAATGGAGAGGTCCTGAAAGATGGAAATGGTAATAGTTTCTATTTGAAAAATATAAATTTACATATTGATTAGAAATATATTGATCATTTACTAATATGATTTTAACTATTTTTTAGGTAAACTATTTTACAAATCTCTCCAAAATACTTCAATAGTAGAATTTGCAGAAACCCTTGACAGGCCATGGAAGAAACAAGATGACTTTGGTATGTATTTGTTTTAATTTTTCGCATCATTTTTTGGTATGTATGTTTCTCTTTCATTAATTTAATATTTCAAGAGACTAAAACTAATTTGTTATAATTTGTATTTTTGCAGCAAAGAAGAGAATAATAATAAACTTGAAACATGTTGGTAGGGAAGGGGAGGAAGAAGAAGGATTCACACATGAACAACAAAGAGATAGATGAAAAAATTTGGAGGCTATGAGGAAGAAAATGGGGTAAGACCCACCCCATAGCCTTGCCATGATATAAGAGTAAAAGACTAATCATTTCCATAGGAAGGAGTAATAAATGCTAGTTAGGACAAAGATTGGATAAACTCAAGCGAAAAAATAGGGGGCTATGGGGCAAAATCAAGGTAAGCAACCTTCCTGTAGCCCTATCATGGAATAGAAGTAAAGGAATAATCAATGTGATTGACATGAGGAAAATATGGAAAGAAATATGGCTCATGCAAAATGAATTAAAATGACATGAGCGAATCCATCCAAGATAAAGGAAAGTAAAAATGATAGGACATAAGCGAATGGAGTTGATAATGGGGGAGGAATTGACAAGGGACCCTACTATATGGAGGATTCTCTATGAAGGGGGAATTGAAGGTTTTATAGATTCCCTAAATGGGCAAAACACAGAGCTCTCTAGAAAAATGGTAGATATTTAGAATGAAGGATAAGTAATAATTGAAGCTGGACTCTTTAGAGTTAGCCCAAAGATGATAGCACTGACTACAAGGATGGAGAATGAAGTATTAAGACATAGTAGGAATGGGAAGACACCCATAATAGAAATTCAAACCTTCTATGGGATTGGTATCCAAATTCTAAAAACTCAAAAATGTTGCATACCTAGAAGCATCAATTAGCTACCCATGGTCAGAAGTAGTCAAGATAATAATCCAATTGTTCACCATGGAGGGTAGGTACTCATAAATACTTGGAGTGCACTTCATGTTGCTAAATCACTTTAGGGGATTATATAGGGTAAATATACCCTAATACCTTTATACTTTCATGGATGCTTTCCTCAAAAAGTATAGAGGTAGGACACTAGTTCACTAGGGGCTCATCAAGATCTTAGAAGACTTTGAAAGAACTGGGGCCAGAATAGTAAGACCATTGGATCAACAAATTCCAATGGTTCCAAAAGTAGAAATGGAACCCATAACAAGAGCAAAGGAAGATCTTGGTGAGAGATGAGAGCAAGCAAAATCTCCCATAGCAATCTCATCCTCTTCATCTGAGGAGGAGGAAACATAAAAGAATGAGGGGTTGGGCAAAAGAAAAAATGGATACATGCAAGTGGATTCAAATAAGGATGAGACAAAGGAAAATAGAGAAATCGAGAGAGAAAAGCCAGAGGAGGATATGGAAACCAGGAATTGGGAGGAAGTGCTTAGAGAATGGATAGAAGAGGAGGCCTAGAAGAAAATAGGGGAAGAGAATGTGAAAGGAAAAAAAGAGGAGGGAAGAAAAGACACAGCTGAGGAGCCCCAACCTATAGGGAATTATAAATTGAGGACTATCATCCCTAAGATGAGATTCCCCAATCCCTATAGGAAAAGTAGGAAATTCAATGAATGGGGTAGGATGGGAAGAAGGGGGAAGGATTGGAGAAGGGTTTAGTTGGTGAGAAGGGCTCTTAAATCCATTTAGTATCTATCATTTCATAAGAAACTATTCGAAAGGAAACACTAGGAAATTACTCTAACTTCAACCTAGAAGGAAGTTCCAGTGGCCATCCTAAAGGTGCCACAACAAGGACTATCAAATATGGAAATTGAGCTGCTATGGGATTGCTTTAAAAGAAAAACTCAAATTTGAAGGTAGACTATAATTCAATAGTTCAAAAGGTCCATGGATGGCATGATCAAGAGATAGAGAAGAAGAATGAGAAATAATAGAAGCAACTATAGGTTTCATCTTTTTTGATAATTATAGGGATCTATAATGGATAGCTATGGGGATGATTTTTATAGTTATTTTGTTTGCTATTTTAAGCTTTTTGTAAGGTCCTTGTATTGTAAATACAAGTCCTAATGTACATATAAGTTTTGGGGCCCTATTTTTTGGAAAACCTGCTATAAACTATTTTTACCCTTATAAAAAAAACAAAAAAAAAACAAACTTGAAACATGAATTTGGTGAAGGGTGGAGCAAGAAGAAAGCACTCTAGTAGGTAGGCTTGAATCTAAAAAGGGTTAGAGATCATGTTAGACAAAAAGTGATGAAAATTCCCCCTGACCAAAGAACCCTAGCACAAAAACTAGTTGACTTCCATAAGAAGGTATGGATCAATGTTATCATCCATATTTATTATTTGAACCTAATTAATCAATTTTTTTAACATAATACTAATTAATTAGTTCATAAAAAGGTTTGGAAGATGTTATTGAAGAAAGTAACTAAGGTAAAAAAAAAAAAGGAAAACAAAATGCTTGGAGACATCGCAAGAAAAAGCATCAAAGTATCAACATGCCAAATTGGGACGCAATATTATGCATCGAGTAAGAAGTGGAGGGGTGAAGACTATGAAAGTTTGATTTGTAAGTATATTTATTGCATGCAGTGATTTTCAATGATATAGGTAAACAATTTTTAATATAGTACTAATTAACTTTTTTTTTAGTTGAGAGATTTCAATCAGTTTCCTGATGACAATGAACACCAATATGGCATCACATATGGTTACCAAGCCCTAAGGGACATGCTGAATGTTGGCATAAGTAATTTCAATTAATAAAGGCATATCATGAATTTCTTGTAGGTGATGCATATGTTTGTAAGTGTGATTGTATGCATACTAATATTTATTTTCTTATTATTTATAGGTGGGTATTACATCACATGGGGAATCATCGTAGGAGGTGCATCAGAGGAGGGTGATTCATCATCTACCCAAGATGTGAGATTCAATAATTGTTTTGATGATGAGTCGACACATCCTAGCAAGGCATATAGTGAGATGGCATGTCAACCTAACAAGGCAAGGCATAGTCATTATAGTGGGTCAGGTAGTGAGTCAGGTGGTAATTATTCATGTGGTGGTAGTGAGTCTAGATCTAGCAATGATATTGATATTGAGTACTAGTAGTTGTACTATCATTTTGTACTTGATATAGATAATACCATTGTATCATTTTTGAGATATCATGTGGATGTATTGACATATACATGTATATCATTTTGACATATTTTTATGTATAGATGTATATCATTTTGGTGTATTAAAATGTCTATATGTATATTATTTCAACATATTTTGATGTGGATGTTATTATGGTTTTGTCGATCCATATTTTGGCATATAGATTTTAGTATAATTTAGAGTATTTTTGCCCTTTTTAATCATATTTTTACATAATATTATTTTCATATTATTTTGGTGTACAATTTGCATATGATCATGTATCGAAATAGGTGCAACATACGATTTACATATTATTTTAGTGCGCATATGATTCACATATTATTTTACCATATAATTGGTGAAATTGGCATATTATTTTGACGTACGATTGACATTTCAATGGAAATGGAAATAATAATATTAAATATTATGAATTGATTTTTTTTTTGTAATTTTAAGAAAAAAATGATGTAATTTTTTATGCAATAAGCAACGTAATGCAGGAAAAATAAATGCAAAAAAAGACCCCTTTGGATGCAAAAAAGGAGGCAATTTCTGACCCCTTTCAATGCAAATAAAGGATGCAAAAAAAAGACACCTTAAGATGAAAATTTAGATACTTTCATATGCAAAAAAAAATGATGCAAAAAGTGTTGAGCAAAGAGATGGCATTGTTGTCATTGTTGTCAACACACTCACATGATCGAGGTTGGAGCAGTGAAAGGATAATTATAGTTATTATTGATATTGGTGATGCATGAATGGATGTGTTTAATGTTATATTAAATTTGGCACAGTGTTTAATGCTACACTGAAGTTGGTGTAAGTTAATTTTAGGAATTCAAGAAATTGCAAATTAAAATAATAAAAAAAGACATTTAATTAAAATCAAATTTTGGGATATCAAATGAATGTTTTAGATGTATTTTTCTCCCTTTGGGAGATGTTCCAAGATTATAGATTTTTTAATTCAGCACGAGTTAAAAAAAAAGGATGAAAAAGGAGTTAAGAAGCAAAAGTTATGGCTTTTGGAAGTTGACCCAATTATTATAAAAAAGTGAAAATTTGCAATTTTATAAATCTGGCAATTTTGGAGAGAGAGAAGTGTGGCAAGGGAGGCAAGGTTTGTTCATAGCAGTAAGAGAGGGTTTTGTGCATATGTGAAGAAGAAAATATTCATTCTTTAGTTAGTGCTCAGTATCAAGGGTTGGTTCTCCTTCCAATGGGTGCTAGTAAATCAGGGGTTGGTGCTCCTTACAGTTGATGCTGCAAAATCTGTAGGGGTTGGTGCTCCTTCCAGTGGGTGCTGGTAAATTAGAGGAGATGGTGCTCCTTGCAGTGGGTGTTGCAAAACTTAGGGGTTGGTGCTCCTTTCAGTTGGTGCTGATAAATTTTGTATAAAGTTGGTGCTTTACAATGGCTGGATTTGGATTGAAGTCCAAGCAATCTTATCTAGGGATGTAGCCACATTGGTGAACCTTGTTAATTCTTGTGTTGTGCGATTGCTATCTTTATGTGCTTGCTTTATTTAGTTTTATTTTTCTATTGCACCATTTAAAGTTTTTGGATTTGAAGTTTTAAAATTGAAACACTGATTCACCCCCCTCTCAGTGTCAGACATAGTTCAACAAAAAGTGCTCCAAAGAGGATACAAAATCTGATGCAACTCCTAGCGTGGCAGTTTGTGTTGAAAATTGCATCAAAAAATGGGAAAATAATAATAATAAAGCATCTCAACACAACAAAGGATGCAAATCAGGTTTAAGGTAGTAATGGAGATTTTTCCTCCCATTTATGGTTAAGAAAGGGCCAATATGTATCCTCACCTAGTTCTTCCATATAGGGGTCAACATGATCACATGGGGGAATAAAAGGATCATGTATGGCTATATAAATCATGGAAAGCATAGAAAAGTTAGCAATATCTTGGTCCATCACATGAAAACCATCAAAATCAAGAGAATGAGAAAAAGGTAAAGTGGAGAAGAATCCAACCATGTTGACATGTTCAAATAGAAAAGAATGGAGAAAACATTAATACATAGGAAAATAAGGTTCTTCAAATAGAAAATAAGATAGAAAACATTGATACATAATCTCCCTCATCCTAAATCTCATGGATTTGGGTTATGGATTTTATGTTTTGAGGACCCTTGAAACTAAGGCCTTGTTTATCTTTATCACCCTTAGTAGGTAGTTGCATGACATGTATAGTGCCTTTCTCATAACTTACTAATCCATATCCTTTCCATTCATACTTAACAAAGTAGTGAAAAATGAAAGATGAGCTAGAAAGGTAATCTATCTTACTAGAAACTGCTTGCTTTGAGGACACCTTATATATTTGGTATGCAGGTAAATTAGGACCTACATACACAAATAAGGTTTGGTTATGGGATTTCCCAAGAGGTACTAAGGTACCAATGACTAAGTGGGATTCATGAGTGCATCCTACATCATGCAAGAAAAGCACGTTAAACAAAATATCACCAATAAAATATTTGTTGATGCTTATATTTTTAAACTTTACATCCACTCTTAAGATATGCTCTTCATTATCCATGGATTCTTCTTTCTTTTATTTTTTAGTTATAATTTCTAGATCATCTTTTTCTTTATCAAATTTATCTAGTTTAGAAATCAAACTTGTTTCACTCATAGAGGAGTTATTTAAGACATATTGTTTTAGAATAACTTTGTTCAATTATTTTATCTACGTATTTTGAAAATGCCTTCCAAGAGATTTCTTCTTGAAGCATGGGGGAAGGCACAATAAGATTACCTTATTTAGGCTTCTCATAGATGATAATTTTATGATAATGTTCTTGCACATCCATGGATCTTTATTCATTTTTATTTGGAACTCCTTTCACAATTGATTCATTTTTTATTCCTTGAATATTATGAGGTAATTTTGATATTGTAGGTTCATCATTAATCTTAGTATCAAGATACATTGGATCTCGATTTATGTGGATGAGTTTTGGGAAGACATGATTGAAGGGAAGAATAGGGTCATGAGGAAATTCAGTAAGGTTACAATAGCTAAATGGTTCCTCATCCATCCCTTTGCAATGTACCACTCCATCCTTTAAATATTTGACACATCCATATAACATCTAAGGCATACATTTCATTTATCTAGTCTATGATCAACCAAGAAAGAAGTTATACTGTTATTCTCCCTCAATTACTTGAAAACAAGAGTGAATTATCTTGGAGCCCACTAATAGAGGTAACATAATATTTCCCAATGTGTTACATAATTGATTGTTAAATTCTCACAATATCAAGGTAGGTGCTTGTAGATGTGATAGAGGTGGACTAAGCTTATTCAAGACCACTGAAGACACCACATTTATTATTGATCCATCATCTACTAGAGATATCTTGAACGAATTTCCATCAACTTGATAAATTATGTATAATGGAGGATCTTTGTACTCTATATTTACCACATTTCAGATCTCATGTTGGAAGAAAGGGATGAATGACTCCACATTAGCTTGTACACTCCCAATGAAGTTGAAAAGGGTATTTGGATTTGAAGTATCCAACTTAATGGTATTTAATATTTCATTTAATGCCTCTCTATGCTGATGTGAATTCTTGATCAAGTCCCACAAAGAGAACTTAATGGAAGTTAATCTCAACTACTTCTTTAGATTACTCTTTATCTTTTCTTATGTATCCCATTGAGTTAGAGGTAGGGATGTAGGTATATGATTTGGAACATTAGGATCATAAATCCTTCCCTCATAGGAATTATTGGAACCTTACCTAGTTCCTTCTTATTTATCTCTATATTGTTGTGCTCTTGTCACTACATTCACTATGCTAATAAATGAAGACTATTTTGCTTGTTGTGCCTACTATTGATGTGACCCATAATCGTAAGGTATGTTTTGTTGTGGTAGATACTGATTATAATGCCTTGTAGTTCCTACTTAATTTACATTTTGTTGGGGTAATGAGTTTTGGTAGACTTGTAGATTTGCATTTGAAGTTGAAGATGTGGCATTAAGGACCAATTTCCTAGAATTGATAAAGATTTGTACCACTTTTCTCAATTGAATGCATCAATTAGTACTATGACCTTGCACCCCATGGAATTGATCACAAAATTTTTCATCCTTGTACCATGGTTTTAAGGCCCAACTTGGATCCTATTTAACTTTTGGTAGTCTTAAAAATTTAGCCTCATTCAATTTTATGAATATTTGGGACAAGGATTCTCCCAATGATGTGAAATTTTGTTGTTACATTGAAGATTGATCTTGATCCTAATTCTCATGCTGATTCTAATTTTATGCATAAGGTTGATTTGACAAAATTAACTAATTTTGTTGCACATTTTGTGATTGATATTGTGGTGGTGCTTCAAGCATTACTTGATTGCATTAATTATTACCTCCATTGTTTGCACCATTATTATTGGACCTATATCCTCTATTGTTATTTTCCAACTTCTTGGCTAACTTTAGCTTTCCATTTTATACCATGACGTCCTCTATAATTTTTTCTTGAGAAATAACATCCTTAAAGGTCCTAAGTTGTTGATTTTGAAGAAGAGTAGAGATTTTTTTTATTGAAACTCTTTCTAAATGGTCTCACCAATTCTTCTTGACATAATTAAAATCTCATATACGTAATTAGAAACCTCCATTGAGCAACATAATCTGATATGGGTTCTTGATCAAACTAAGATAACCTTGTAAGATCCATGATTGAGGACCTCTTCTTGATATTGATGAAAAACTATTCAATAAAGAGGTTAGCCAATTACTTAAATGTGTATAGGGTATGCTAAGGCAATGAATTATTCCTATTCTTGCTTTACCCCCAAGGGTCATTGGAAAAGTGCTCAATAAAAGTGCATCATCATTACTACTTGATAACAAGCATACTTGAAGTGCCTGAAGTGATCCTTAGGGTCCTATTTACTCTTAAATTTTTCAATCTTGGTAATTTCTAATTTACATGGATATTTCCTCATTGGTACCCATGGATTTATCGATTCATTACAAATATCTCCATAATTGAATTTTGAAATCCCTTGGTTATCAAATCTTGCTTCTTGTTCTTGTAGCCTTTTCATAATTCTATATTAATTGCTAATATTAGGATTATTATATCTTCCATAGGGTGTAATTATTCCTCCATAATAATACATTTTCCCACCATATGGATGGGCTAATTTGGTCCATCATAAAATTGATTTGGTTCACCATAAGGTTGATTTGGTCCCCTATGGAACTAACATTGATAGATTGATTGGGGAATGTTAAATAAAATTATTTTCCTTTCAAATTAATGATAATTAGGATTATAATAAGTTACATTCTGTGCCTAAGACTTACCTTGTGTTTTTTCCCATAATTTTATTACACATTTTGATCTTAACTTAATTGTGAACCTTGAGATTGAAATTGCATATTTTTCCCATAAGAGTTTTATGTATTTTGGGATTGATTTTGCATATTTTATCCATGGGACTTTTATGCATCTTATATAGGATTTTGGGGTTGATTATTTTTCACATTATCCTTTTGAATTTGTCTCATGAGATGTTGAATTTGTTCCATGAGTTTTTGTATTTCTTCCATGTGAGATGGAGTAGAGACACCTTGGAGAGGATTTACATGAGGTGGATTTTGAGTGCTTTGTGATCCATATGAATTTTGTATATTACCTTGAGGGGATATTTGGAAATGGTAGGTTTTATGTGGAGGAATATTTTGGAAGTTTTCCATATTTTGATATTTCACATTTTGAGTATTTGGTTTGGGAACTTGTGAATTGGAAGTAACATTATTTATAATATTTGGTTGGTTTTGGGTGTCAATATTTTGAGAATAATTTGGCTTATTTAAACTTGTTTCCCTTTGAAATGGAGGAGGTGGTTGTTGTTGCACAACATTATGGAAGGTAGGCATTGAGTTTTGGAAAGTTTGTAGCACAACTTTTGGGGATTGTTAGGGAACACTTTGGTTATCTTGAGATAACCTCCTATTAAATAGCTCTTGTGTTTTCTAAATATTATGTTGAAATTTTTTTAAGTCAAGATTTTTATTTGTGTTTTGCATAATAGGATATTATTTGAGATGATATGACACTTTAAACACAAGTTCTTAGATGGTAGGCAATCTATAATCTTTTGGAGGGAACCAACCTTGGCCAATATTTTGTGTTATGGATGGATTTAATAGATTTAATGAATAAAAAGTGGTAGATGGTTGAGAGATTATACTTATCAATTAATCCATAGTATTTTTATACCAATTAGCTATATTTGTACTTTATTTATTAATTTTTGGCTATGTAAGAGGTTTATTTTAGCATTTGAAGGCTCATGTTCATCCAACATTGCACAATTGTACTGATTAAATCATACTAAAAAATTCCTTAGCATACTTTGGTATTATGGAGAGGGATAAGTTGTAGGGATAAAAGTATTATTTACTTGTTCTATCACTTCTTCTAATTCATTCAGAGTGAGCCTTTAAAAGGTTTGAAGAGCCTTGGTGAATCCGATTGATTCATTATTAACACTGGGAACATTATCTTCTTTTATCACATTATGATCATTATTTTTATTAGATTTAGACTTTATCTCAACCATCCCAATGGTGGTATTTTCATCCCACCAAGCCAGATCCATGGATGGATCGAAATCCATTTAGAGGTATACAAAGGTAAACTTTAAAATAAAATAAGAAACATTAAACTAAAACTTGCTCAAAATAGAAATAGATAAACACCAAATTTATGATATATTAAGATTAAATATTTCTTTATTGTGAATGAAATTTAATTAATCAACTTAATATGGAATGAAAGTATAAATGAAGATAGCAATTTTTTATAGATAGCAATTTTCATTTAATTATCGAGTTACATCTTTATTTAATTAGAATCTTATCTTTCTAATTTTGGTTGATTTTAATGCAAGTTTTAATTTTGAATCACCTTTTTTATGTTTCCCTAAAATATGATATTAGTAAAATGTTTATCAAGGTAAGGCTAAATATTTAGGGGGTGGAATGTTTAACAAGGTGTCTGAGGTACCCTTTATAGGAAGTTATCCCAAATAGAGGAGGTTTCCACTTTATTTTTCAACTCTGAGTATGGGTTAGGTCGTGGTAATCAATTCCACATGCCCTAAATACTCCCTATGATTGTGATGGATTTTAACATGATTAAGAAAATACAAATATGCAATAATATGATGAAATGTAAATATAGTCCCTCAACAATGCTTGATAATCCCACCTAATTTAAGCTCTTATGAAACTTTTTTGCATTTTGTAAATCAAAGTAATGTAAAATGACGATTTTGGATGAAAGAAGAAAAGAACACATAAGTATCAAAAATAATAAAAACCCTTATTCAATATTTAAATTTTATATCCAAAATAATTCCTTGTTAATGTAACAAGACCTCCCAAGATGAATGGAAATTTTTCACTAAGATCAACACAAAATGAAAGGAAAGCCTAGGATGCAAAGAGAAAACAAATAGTATGGACCATACACTTAAAGTAATTCAAATTATTACGTAGAAACCAACATTCCCTCTTGCTCCAAGGGGTGATGCCCACTAGGTATGTGCTATTCACTTAGGTAAAATGAAAAACAACAAATAAAAATGGATACACACTTTCAGTAAAAGTGTGATCACAACCCCCAAGATATTTACAAGTGGTCTACTTGGTTGTGACAATCCAAAAATTAAATTCTAAAATAAAATTTGGTAAAACATTTCAAAACATTTAGTTTATTATTAGGATATGCAATAAGATTTTCTCCCTTAAAATAATATATCTATGTTGTAATTGCATTATTATCCTTGTGGGTATCCTTGGATCCTTTGGATCTAAGGATCTTTAGTATTTGTAGGGTTTGAAGCATTTTCAAGATTTTAGTCTAAATTGCAGATCAATTGCATAATTGTGTAGATAAATATATTTAGAAATACCATAGTATAATTATAAATTATCTAAAGAACATCTTGGCATACACACTTTTCACAATAGGCATCCCTAATTTCATTTTCTTCATTGATTGGAGGCTAGGGGGATCACATTGCCTTTTGGAGTGAGGAAACTCACTCCAAGCTTAAAGGACATAAATTGGAGGTCCCCCTACCTTGGTTAGATGAATTTAGGTTTCATGATCACTATTCTCAATTCTTTAAGCATAACTTAAAGTTTGAAACATACCATCACCATAATCTTGCATAGTTCAAATTAAGGAAAGAATAAGTTATGTGTAATCTTAAAGATCTTGTGTGTGCTAGCATCTTATGTATTTTTAGAATACTAAGGATGGGTTTTCTGGGTGCACATTAAATGTCTAACTCGACATGGACACCTCTTTATATTCAATATTCAAATTAGGGAATTTTTTATATTTTCTTTTCCTCCAAACCCTTGCTAATACCAGATCATTCATATTTGGGAAGGTATAATATTTTGTAGATATATCCAATTGAGTTGATTATTTTTTCATTGGATATCCCTCAATGAGACATTTCTAATTATTATATGCATATCTACCTTCATTTAAGTATGACCATAATTTTGATAAGTTTTCCAATCTTTACTCAAAAGCCCAATCCCCACTACACCTCACCCAGGTGTAGTGTGCCTCATAGATTAACCAAAATTCACTGTATAGGTGACCTCAAATGCACTGTGCCTCATCCCAAGTGCACCATGCCTTTTAGTGACTAAAATTTACCCTTCAGGTGACCCAAAATGCACCAAGCCTCACCCCAAATGCACTATGCATTTCCCTAGATGCATTGATCCTTACCCTAAGTACATTACGCCTCACAAATAGGATAAAAGCCATCTTTAGAAGGTACCAAATGCATTGAGCCTCAAAACATAGAGGGTGTTTTCTCAAAAAAACTTGGTACAAGAGAAAATCTTATTGCATATCCTAATAATAAACTAAATGTTTTGAAATGTTTTACCAAATTTTATTTTAGCATTTAATTTTTGGATTGTCACA
>Ga0115851_100875_pt1 | contig 14996 bp, 9 predicted proteins | sample InSIn2gowninarea_FD_83865 | JGI IMG/M metagenome (GOLD analysis project Ga0115851, IMG submission 83865)
TGGAGCGGGAGAAAAAGATCTCAGAGCTCGAAGCACAAATCAATGCTACTACCGACATCAGCCAAGTCAATGTTGAATTGAAAGAGAAGCGTTCGACGATAGTTGTTTTGGATACTCAGAAAGAGGTCGTGGTTCGAGAGCTGGAGGTATTGACGGAACATATCGCCAACACTAAGCAGAATGGCGAACCTCTCGACATGAGTCAGATGCAGACCGCTGTTCTCAGAGATTTGGCCGAAGCACTTGAGAAGTTGAAACAATCCTTCACGCCTCAAATCGAAACACTTGTCCAACAACGAAACGATTTACTCGAAGAAGTTGCAACCTTGAATCAAAATAAGGACAAGAGCTTTCAAGAATTCGAGCAGCTTTCCAACAAGAATGCTCAGCTTGCCGAGTTCAACAATCAGCTTGTGGATCAAATTCAGAATATCTATAAAACCAATCGTGGTCCAGGAATGGAAGATCTGAAACCAGATGGCCTCGGCATTTATTCTCATCAAAAAGACAAATCTCAACTGTTTGTTGAAGGTCGAGATGTAAGGCTACCAATGTCTGCACAAGCACCCATCTTTGACCCAGTCGCTACTTATGAGACTGGTGAGGCTGGTGCAATACACTCAGTGGGAGGTGCAGAAGTCGTAGAAATGAAGAAAGGTGCAGTTGCGAAACGTTTCGACTGGCGAAAAGGTCAGAAAATGGCCAAAGGTCTTACCAAAGGTGTCAAGGGTGCCTTCGCATCGGCACAACAGAATTATGGTCGAGACATGCAATTCGCTGAGACAGGAGCTTATGGTGGTCCACCTCAACTTGGTCAAGAATATGGTAATACGCCGAGATATGATAATAATGAACCTTACAAACAAGGCTGGTTCGGCAGCGGCACAAATGCAAGACCACCACCTGGCAAGAATGGACTCTATGCCAACTCCGCGAATACAAGCACGCCGTCACTCCTGGCTAACGTACCACCCACCAGCCTTGCTCTCTTTGGCACGGAACTGGAAGCACGGGTTGATTTTGAAAAGACCAATATTCCTGGCATTGTGAAGCGCTGCATAGCCGAAGTCGAAGCTCGAGGTATGGACGTCGAAGGTATCTATCGGAAATCTGGTGGCAATTCTCAAGTTCAACAAGTCAAAGAAGGTTTCGAGCGACAACCCTCTGACTACGACATCTCTGATACTGACCTTGATATCCACGCCATCACGTCCGGTCTAAAGCAGTACTTCCGGAAACTTCCCACACCCCTAATCACCTACGACGTTTACGACACCCTCATCGAGCTCACCAAGATCCCCGAAGGTCCTAACCAAAAACAGGAACGAATCGACGGCTTGAGAGAAGCATTACAGGAACTACCAAAAGTGCATTACGAGATCTTGGAGTATCTGATGGCGCATCTTGCAAAAGTGGTTGTGCTAGAGAAGGAGAATCTGATGACACCGATGAATGTAGCCGTTGTGTTTGCACCGACGATCATGAGACCGGAGAGTGTGGCTAGGGAGCTGAGTGATACGAGAGCGAAGAATGAGGTTGTTATGTGGTTGGTGCAAGACGGGGAGGCCGTCTTTAGAAAGTCGTAGTTACTTTAATTTACTCTCTTTCTTTTCTTCTGGAATGATATCTACTTCATGGGACGAAGGGATTTGATGACCAATTGATCAAATGGCGATATTTGAATTACAATATGCCTGGTCGGTTAGTTTGTTTGTTGGACTGGCGTGCATGCATTTTTGGTTGAGCGATCTGCCTGCCTACCTACTGCAGGTGAAGTTTTCATGGAGTCGATATAGCCAGCTAGCTTAATACAGTAGCTGGATCTCTTGACGAAATCTTGGAGCCAGTCTCCATCTTGTGTGTTGACTGATACCTATGCGAGATGATGCTGTATGGTATGCTGTGGTATATATACATTCATCAGCGTTTTAGCGGATATTGCATTCGTTGCATTCATTACATTCATTCAATTGTTCACTTGTTCATTTGTTTGTTTAAAATAAATCTGCGTCGCATGTCTACATAAATGTATTGTCTTGAATGTAACCACTTATTGCCAGGCACCATTAATTCTGACGGGTCACCACAATCCCAAAAATGTTGTGTTTATTGCCATCCTAGCATTTATTAATTAAGGTTTATCAAAGGTGAGTGATGCAGGTAGGAAGATGGATGGCAGTTTTGGTTTGAAGATAGGCTTGCCGGGTGGTTGGGCACAACAGGTCATGGTACAGTATGTCTTGATGGTCGGACAGTAGGTACATATGCACTTATGGAAGTATTGGGTATGGAAGTGGTTTCAGTATTTCAATGCTATGATATAGCAGCAGCCATCAAGGACGTATACAGTAGTCAATACTCGTCCAACCACATTTCAAACGAAGAGCTTGTTGCTCATTCTTCCAATAGTGTAATAACACAAGGGTACTAGTAGGCAATGAAGTAAAATATATGTCAGTCCAAGCCATGTCATATATCCAATCCGGGTATCACAATGCATAAATCCATTAACCAATAATCAATTGCTGGGTGTCCAAAACGAAAATCAGTGCTGCAGGGCTAAACCATGCAGGTCCACTGCTGGAGGAGAATTGATGAAACAAGAGACGGGTCCAGGAATAATTGCAACATATCCACCAATGACTCAATAATTTCCAGCTGACATGAGCTAAAATGAGCGGTGTGTGGATGAGCTGAATTCGTGCGTATGAAGTGAAGACATTTTCTATCATATCATGTTGCCCTGTATAGGCGTTATCGATCGTGATTCGAACCTGAAGTTGTTCTCCTGAGGTGTTTCATATATCTCTGGAAATTCAGTTTCAGCATCCGTGTCTGACTCGGTCTCAGTCATACTGAACCTAGATGTTTCGTGTAGGTTGAGGCGTAAACGTCGTTGTGGTGAACGATCAAGAAGTATCGATTTGCCTGATATGGCTGTAGTGTTGCGAAACGAATCAGGACTGGGAGTAGGATATTTCGTTGGTCCGCCATAGATACAGTCAGCAGACCGGAGAATGTCAACCTCGCTTTGCAAATTCATAACTTGCACCTCGAGTTGGTGCCTCGCTGCTTTTTCATCCTCGATGAGCTTGAAGAGGGTATCGTACTGCTCACTGGTAAAATGTATTGAAGGCCGCGAGGAGTCTTGAGATCGTCGAGAGGGTGATCGACGATACACTGGTTTAACTGTTGTGGCTTTGCTGGCTCGGTCAACCGTCTGCCGCATTCCGGGCGAAGGCGGCTGCCAAAGGTCGCTGGGGGTCGAGAGATCCGAAAAATCATTAGTTGAAGACGATTCGGTTGCGGAGGGAGATCTTTTTGAAGCCGACCAATCTCGTGATGGTTTCCTTCTCAATGGTCTTCTTGGCAGGTTGGGTTTAGCAATATTATTGCCTTGCAGCTTGGCCAGCGCAAACTCAAAGTCAAACAGTTTGACCTCTAATGTGTTCACTCTCTCCTGAAGAGTTGCTGGCTGAATCGTGTCTGTACCTTTATTCAACCCAAAGTCAAAGTCTTGAATTGGCTCCACCGATGTCTGTACCAGTCTGGAAGGACTAGAATCTCGTGGATTTGTGGGTTCGTGGATGCCCATGGAAGCGCCTGAGGTGACTTGTTCTTCAGTTCTTGGTATAGGATCTTCCAGGACACTACTTCGCCAATAGTCAATTTCTCCTGCTCGGTCCTGCCGCTCAGAAGTGTCGAGTCTTGGTGAATGGAAGAGATCAGCCAGACCATTAGCACTACGTGATCTTCTCTTGAATTGTGGACGTGAAGGTTCGTCACGCTCGACAGCAGTGGTAGGCCTTTGCGCAGTGTCTCGAATACGCATGTTGGCCACCAGTGGCTCTACGTTCTCCTGAACAGTGAGGAGGTTGGGTACGGTATTTCTTCTGGTGCCGAGTTGGGTTACATGAGGAACGTAAGGTGTGTTATCTGCAGACTCGGCTCTGACGTGAGGAGAAACAGCGTGAGAGTGTAGTGCATCTGCTGGCGAGACAGTGCTGAAATGCAGAGCTGATGGCCTTGTGAGACGTGCAGATTGGCAGCTGTTCGACGACAAGACACGGCCAGGATCCTGAGCAGGATTAGTATAGCAAAGCAGCAGCTTGAAAAATGCAACATACACTTTGGTACATGGATCTCTTTTGTATAGTAGAATCCCTGTCCTTTTTGCTGAACATGCGCTTAATGGTAGCTCGAAGGCCAGTCTCCTTCCGCTGCACAGTGGAACGCTTAGACGGGACAGATGACATCTCGCTGATAGCTAGAGATGGTCCAAGCGACGTTCTTTCGGTAAATCTCGAGACATGTCTTTGCTGTGTAGTACTTTCGCTCCTTCCATGGACTGTCGCTGCACCACTTCTCCTAGGCCACACTCCTTCTACTTTAGGTGTTGATTGTTCATTCACTGCCCCATAGTCCATCTCAGGCCCATTGTGCACGTAGGAAGAAGGTAATGGATCGGAGATCTTGATTTCGCCTCGTCTGATTGCCAGACCTGTGCTTGCTCTTTGAGTGAGCTGATCCACGGAGTGATGCCGTTGGGGAGGAGGCATCTTCGAACCTCCTCAGGATGGGTATTTCGGGAAGAGGGTAGAGAATGGGAAATGATCGAATCAAGATCGTTCGTGATTGTTCATGGTTGGGGTCAGTCTTTCCACCACCAACTGATACTGTCGACTGCAAGATGTTGCTCTGTGGTGGTCACTGCACTTGTGACCTGATGTGCCTTATTGCCGCAACAGTACCACCGCTGTCAAAGGATGGGCATGAACGAGCTTCTTTTGAAGTGAAGGAACGGAAATCAAAATCAAAACCAACAAGAAGGCTGGACGTGCAAGAAAAAGTATACCGCCCTCAGGAATGGCGGACAAGGTCAACGAGGGAGTGAATAAAGACTTTGCATCTCAATACTAGGATGACTGCTGTTGATAGATGAGCAGGAGAAACGTCAGGTGCACGTCCAAGCACGGTGTGGAGAACGGTGAAAGGATTATGCCAGGAACGAGATGATAGTGTCGCGATGGATCATGAACACCTGGGACTCGTTGGCTCCCAAATGCAGGTTGCCTCGACCCGCTGCAACAGCGCCGAGATTACCGGCTTGCCAACAAAGCTGTTTCAAGTTCGCATTTCGTGAAGCTAAGCGAAGACCAAGGACGACGGATTCAAAGAGGGTGTGAAGAGTTTGGAAAGGTCAAAAGAACAAGATGGGCCCGAGCTTATGGATTGAGTATAGTCTGCAATAGCCGTCGTCGAGTGTCGACCAATCCCGACGGAAAGCATCAAAAGAGCTGACAAGATGGGTAGGAGTGGAGCCCTCTGCAAGGGGGAATCAGGCCACTAAGGAGGACGCCTACGCAAGCTAATAACACCATCGCCCACCGAGATGTCGGCTTCTGCACAACCATTCGTGGCAGCAGCACGAGCAGCACTCGTAACTGCCTAAAGAATGAGGCATGGAGACGTTCCAGCATCTCATGTGTTCGTCTCATGAGATTCCTACCAATTGATGTGCTTCATGGAGTAATATGAGTGGTCAGAGGGCCTCGACAAGACATTCCCGGTGATGGTGAAGGCTGCTGAGTTTTTTGAACTCTTTTCTTTTGATAAGTTGACAGGGTCTAATGTCTACTACGGGGATGCCAACCTTCATTCATGTGACACATCACACATTCATCCTTGTCGTCCTGTAACGGTGTGTTTGAGAGAACAGGAGCCAGCACTTCGATCGATCACGATCGCCGCCATGCATTTCGATAGAATAATTAATGGACCGAGGTTGCACCTATCACAGCGACGAGGCCCCTGAAACATGCACCGCGTCGGGTGCGCCACGCTTTGCTGCAAGTCATCACTTCAACCACGCGGCCATTTCTCAGCCAACCAAATCTCCTCACCGATATTCGGCAAAGGACCGGTGTGACAAGACTATGAGAGTTTGTGAGCAAAACGCGTCTTCACAGCGCTTGTCTTGCTATGTGGTTCAGAAGTAGCTTTAAAGTGTCACTTGATGCAACTCTCCGAACTTGTTCGAACTTTCTGGGACTACGGACATGTCAGAGAGAATACCGATAGTGTTATCGAGACACAAGCCACAACTGTCCGGTTGCGTTGGCAGAACCTTGTGGCCTCTCGAAATGTGACAGCCATACCCAGGTCGATCAAGTCAAAAGCCACTATCAACAACGAAACAACTTGAACAGCACATTATACTTCTGTCCATCGCATTGCACAGTTGATGGTTGCTCATCATTAATGTGCAGAACAGAAGCTACTATCAATACATTGGCCTATTACAAGAACATCAGAAGGACACCAGCTGCCCAGTTGGTAATGCATGGGATCGATCATCATGTATTGACCGAGCTGATGGTACGACGAGCGCTCATGAGGATGGCTAGACTAGCTTTTCACTGATAAATTTTATCCCTCTTTTCCTCTCATCATGGCCAATATCAACTGCATTGTTCGTGTAGTACGGTTTAAACACCATCGAGTCGTCAGCCGGAGCATGAGCCATCCACAGCACAATATCTTCATTCAGCGTTTCCGCCAGGAATGGCTCAGACTCTCGTAACACTCCTTGTCCTCGTGCTCCAGACCCCAATCTTCTGCCTTCATCTGATTTCCAGCGCAATAACTTGGTAGTCTAGATCTCCTCCTGATAATCAGCTCGGATAAGACTCACCGCGTATCATCCTATACCTGAATCACGGGGTCTTGTTCGTTTGCGCACCACCTGGAGAACACGTGACTATGCAAAAGTGAAAGGGATATATTATCTGAATCCTCACTTTTTCACCACAAGCCAGATCAGGATGGCCACTTGATCTGGGGTCTTGGGGAGATAGCTGAGTGTGTAAGGTTTGCTTCGGCAATGTGCGGTTCATCCAGCCCTGCACTCGACTATTTCTTTTGCAATTTCGGTGTTCGAGGCTGGGTTGGGGTGGCCTTGTCTTTTTGCGTGAAGTTGCTTCGGTTTTTGGTTGGTGTTTCTTTTGTAGAAGAGTAGAGGGGTGACCTTCATGGGTTCGAGTCTTGCTTTGTTTTTAGATTGAGCTACTTATGTGTAAGTATTGTTATCTGCAAACTGGTTAGTTACAGGGACTGGCTCGCTCGATATTTTCTGAGATATGACTGTCGCTAATTAGCTCACACGGCATGCTTTCGAGACTGGAATTCCTTGGGTATCGGCAGGAGGTGGTTCATCAAGTATATTGTAAGACTTGGTGCTCTTTCAAGCCTGTTCTAATCCCATCCCATCGTTAACATTGATCTTGGGCTTGTATGTACAGCAGCTCTTTCGCATTTCTGATTCATGTATCTTTGCGCCGTTGAGCAATCCTAGCCTTTCTCGTTGAACGCGCATGTCGGCCAACCCTGCATCGCTCGGTGACAGCCTTTACTTGGAGCAAGTTGCTCTTCCGAATTCACAGCACTCCCACCTGCTCGACGACATCATCTTGGTTTCACAGCGATTGTCATTTCTGCCCCCTCTCGTACTCGATAATCTGTCTGCTCCAACTGCAAAACCATTAGCTTCCTGCAACCTCCATTATAGTAGCTCAGCACTCACTATCTGCTTGGGTAGAATCGATCAGGGTCCGGCATTCTTGTCCGCACTTCTCGCTCAGCACTCATCCTCCATAGTATGCCTGTAAGCCCAAGTATGACAAGGCCGCAAGCCGCAGTGTTGGCTTTCCAGTTGTGTGGTTGACCGTACCAGCCACCGGCAGGCGACCAGACGTGTTTGGGATATGGGATCTTTCCACCGCCACCCATTTTGTCGCTTCGAGGAAGATATTAGTGAGATCAGGAGAGCTGGTTTCACTGTGATGCTGTGATTGTCGTCGTCCAAGAGAGTTGGAGCTGCGATTTAGGATCATGTGATCATAGATTGCTCAATTAGGAGATCGAGCATGCGGAAAGTCCTCTCGTGTCGCATTTCCAAAAAAGTTATTGAATTGAAGAGAATCATCACTTCCATGCCCATGCTCTTTCATTTACTTCTCAAACAAACTTTGCTCCGTCCTTATCATCTTTGTTTTTCTGCTTCTACAATTGCACCGCCCAATGAAAGCGGTGAGGCTCCTACGATGGAGCGGTAGTGTGCTGTCCCCGAGAACGAGACCAGAGTCCTTCACTATCAGACGCACTATCAACGTAATACAATGTCGAACACAAACCACAGCTACAGCAGTAATAGACCAAACCGAAGAGATTTCCGATCTCGAACCACAACAACCAACCTACATACCCGAAGAGGTGCTCACAAAATTCCCATCACCTCCTGTTGAAGCATCAAAAACATCCGCGAAGCTTGCAGCACTTCATGCCCGTCTCTCCCTCCCTTCGCGATTACCAGTCGAGACACTCGCCCGAACTCTCGTCGATCAGACAGCCGACCACAATCCTAAATTCAATAACTCCTCCTTCTCTATCCTAGGAAACGATCTTTTAGGCTACTACACATCGGAATACATAATATGCCAGTATCCACGTCTTCCTCTCGCAGTCGTCTTCGCTGCTATGTACGCCTACTGTGGTCCCAAAGCCCTCGCAACTATAACCCGCGAATGGGGTATACAACCTGCTGCCACACCCGGTGGTGAAGTCGATCCTGGCTTCTTACAATTTAAACGATTACCTCCGCAGCCGCAACCGGAAAAGCTAGGTCTTGACTTGGTATCGACCCAGGCGGCTGTAGTTCCGTCACCACACAACCCGAATGTTATGGAAAAGAGGCGAAGGAGTATAAGCAACCGAACGGTCTATGATGATGAATTTGGAGAGCCAAAGGCTAGCGATCTCGAGCAGAGTATTGATTTGGCGCAAGGAATTACATTAGAAAAAGCAAGTTCCAACTTTGTACGCGCAGTAATGGGTGCGGTCTACTTGCATGCAGGACGCGCTGCATCAAAGCAGTTTTACAAGGATCACTTCATGTCACGGCAGCTCAATATGGCGAGTCTGTTTCAGTTCAGAACTCCTACAAGAGATCTGTCAAAGTTGTGCGCAAGAGAAGGATTCCAACCTCCCATTGCGAGGATAATGAGCGAGACCGGAAGATTGAGCAGACATCCTGTCTTCGTGGTTGGCGTTTTTTCAGGTAAGGAGAAGCTAGGAGAAGGTGCTGGATCAAGTCTTGACGAGGCGAGAACTAGAGCAGCTGTGGCCGCACTCAAGAGTTGGTATTTGTACAGCCCTCTAGATTGGAAATTGCCTAGTGATGCGGAAGGTCCAAATGCGAAACAGTGGGTACCACAGATGGTCGATCAGGGCGATATCGTGGTATGAAGAGAAAGATTCGAAACATGTATTCATGAATTGAAAGATTTGGTTGGTGACATGCATTTGGTCACTAATCATGAGCAAATATTTGCTTGCATAGCATCGGCTGGAGCACGGCATTGGTGGGCAATGGGCAAACGGATTACCCTTTTTATGTACAGATATGTATATTTCTGCTTCAAATGCCATCACCACTTTCTGTACAACAGCATATTCTGGTCGAATAACTCAACGTTGTGTATTCAATGTAGCTCACTTCAGATAGTCTATTTCTGCTAGGCTTTTTGGAAATAAATATTCAAGGTACAACACGATGAGCTACGCCTATGTTAACCATAGTTGTGATGGTTTCTGTAGAACAAATGGAGGTCGGATAGGTAATCATTTTCTCTACCAATCTACCAACAGTAGTACCATTACAAACCATCTCTCACGTTCCCTTTCCCTCTCCCTCTCCCTTTCTCTCACCTTTCATCGCATCCCACGCATTCCTATACCTACTCCAACACTCCTCAACCCCAACCCCATTCATAACCCCCTCCCAAACCTTCCCACCCTCCCATTTCTGCGTCCTCATCCTCTCATTCAATTCCCCTACACATCCCAGGCCTCCAATCTCCTGTTCCACCCACTCCAGAAACCACGCCGTCTTCTGGTATCCCTCGTCCCATTTATCGCCGCGAGTGTCCTTGTTGGCGGGGAATTTCTTCCAGTGCGGGGCTGAGAGGGCGGATTTCATGCGCACGTAGTCTGCTATGCCTTCTATTAGGCCGCCTGGGCACGTGGAGTGGGCGTTGTGTTGGAAGCAGTGCACTGTTTCGTGGGTTAGGACGCCGGAGATTTCGTGGGTGAAGGATTTGGAGTCGAAGGTTGGATTGGGGGGTTTGGGGTTGTGGTCGACGGGTTTGTGTGGGTTTGGGATTGGGGACGATGTTGTGATGCTGGTGCTGGTGGGTTGGGGATGGGAGGTTGTTCGGGGTGCGTTGGTGGATGGGGTGCAGTTCTTGATTACGGCGTGGACGTAGTTTAGAGATAGGTGGATCTCTTTGTGGGCCTCGTCGAGGTCTGTGCCTGTTGTGTAGGCTACGCCGTCGATGTCCCGGAGGAGAAGGGTAATGGAGCGGACTTCTTGGGGTGTCCAGGAAGGTTTTGGGTGAGGAGCCGGTCTGGTTTGAAAGGGCGTGGGGTTGTGGTCCAAAGGCGGTGTGAAGAGGTGAGCTTGAACATTTGTTATGGCGGTGCGAAGGATAGTCGAAAGTGGGATGTGGCTGGTGAAGGCAGCGATTGCTGGGTGTGAGACGTCTTCCAGATGGATACGAAGGCGCGCGTTTGGGCAGAGGTTTTGTGATGTTGTTGAGGAACATTCATTGGGTCGGTGTGTCTCTGCTTGACGCACTGAATCACCATTCGATGGTATTTTCGACGCGGGTGCGGACTCGACCTGTTGCTGTTGATCGTTCTGGTGCTGTGATACGTCGGGCTGAGGCAGGGCAGATGCTTGCGGCGCTGGGCTCTGTTTAGACATGATTGAGCTTTGATTAAGAGTGATTGAAGAAGGTCTGTTGTCTGAAGCACAATCTTTCTCTTTGTATATGCGGGTCATCGTTGGTAGCCAGTTGATGTGTCTGTAGCGATACTTTGATTACAGTAAGTATGCAAGGGGCTCGAAAGCATTTGATTGGTGGTGAACCGATCGATGAACGTCTGGAGCGTACACTACTGCAACGGCTATATTTATTCAATGTTGTTGATAGAATTCAGAACAGCCGCAGAACGAGAATCTGGACTAAGAATTCGATGCCATGAGTATCCCTACAACTAACAGAGCCTCTGGTGATGCTACAACATCGGTTTTCTATCGTTCAAGACACCACTGTCTCTTGTCGCTGCTGTGTAAATATGGACAATGACATCTAGCAGTTTCGTGAGGTTTGAAAATCTGCGCTAACATAGGACAATTCCACTAGTCCGCAACTCCGATTGGTGTACCAATAGTCAACAATACCCCACCAGATTGTTTACACGGTTATTCTCTGATATCAGCCTCCTCATTCGTGTACCGAGTATACGCATGCTATACTAATTCGTCCAATCCACCACCTGCCAAACTTGCTCATATCAAATTCCGGGACCCGTCTGCAACGACAAAAGCCATATCTCGGAGCGCTCCACATCGAGCCAAGAGCGACAGCTCCCTCGCATATTTAATTTGTGAGTTCCCCGTCGTTCTTTCCTTTCTTTTTTCTTCTCCCACCCTTTCGAAATGTTTGGTTTGCTCGTGCAAACCACGCCTGCCGCCGCCCTTTGGGGCGGCAGGACCCTCTCCCGTAAGTCGATGTCCAAGCTTGCGTTGATTTACTGTTTTGCTCTCATTTTTGTGAGTTCAGTCTCACTTGCACCTTGCAGTGGCAGGAGCGCGAGACTCTCCAACGCAGGTGCAACTATGCATGCAGATTTGAGGTGGCCTCCATTGTTCTCGATGTTGGGGTTACTACAATTGCGCCGCATGCAAGTTAGGAGTACTGGCAAACCCGAGGTGCCTGTGATCGCGTTTGCATGCTTATTTCAGCCGCAACTGAGGTTGGGATGACCCCGAAGTGCCTAAATTATCATATGTTCATCAGCGCCCAATGAGCTGAAAAGTCCTCAATTCCACCCCAATCAACGACTATTGCGCTTATTGTCAATTGCGAGTGATCTCCCCACCCAACTCAAAAACCCATGCCATTTCGAAATGCCGCCATGTCGAATACACTCCGCATTATTTTGCAGTTTCAGTATCTGCGTTGCTTGCCGTCCTCACCTGCGCCTCACACTATTTGTGCGCCTATCGTTTTCTCCGAGCGCAATTTTACTAACAACCAATCTCTACAGCCTTCACCGTTGACTGGCTCTAGTGGAGTCTTGTCAACAACCCAAACAAGATGGACTACGCCGAGGTCCTCCGAACCGAATCGGCAAAAGAATTCCGCCTCCCAAAGTCTGCTGGCGAAGACAACTGGAAGACTCGAATGAGCTTCTGCAACAACCTCTCCGAGTCAATCACAACCTACGACAAATCCCGCCTCCCATCCAACTTCGCTGAGCAGATCGAGCCATACTTCAACAATATCCTCGACTGCGCAGCCTCCGAACGAACCCAACTCTCCAATGCAGGATGCAAGTTGATGGCACTCTTGCCGAGAGTTCTTGGTCGAGATCTCCACACCCATATCGACCGTATTTTCCCTGTTCTCCTCAAGCTATGCGCCTCTACCAAAGCTGTCACTGCCAAATTTGCGGCTGCAGCTGTCACCAGTATCATCGAACTCTCCACATATACACCACGTATGCTTTGGCATGTCTGTCAGGTTTTTGAGGACAAGCCAGCAGGACCCAAGATCCACGGCACGGCCTGGTTACAAACCATTATGAAAGAACACCACAAACACTTTCACACCGACCGAGATTACGAAATGATCTCCAAGGCTGTGCTTCTGGCACTTGAAGATGCCGATGCCACAGTCCGAACCAACAGCCGCGCCACCTATTGGACCTACAACAAGCTTGACTCTGAAGGAGCTCAAGCTATTATGGAAAAGCTCAACAAACAAGCCAAAACCGCTCTCCAGAACGATTCTCACAATCCCGACAAGAAGTCGGCGGACAAGACCAAAGATTCTTCCCGTCCTCAATCATCACTGGCAAAGGTTCGAGAAGAACGGAAGAAGAAGCTTGCACAAGAGAAAGCACAACAGCAACGTGCATCAAATGAAACTCCAGCAGCAACCCAAGACAGTACTGAGGTACGCGAGTCTCGAAACACCAAATCTGACAAAACCAAGAAAGATGAACGACCACACCATCCTGTCGCTACCGCTGCTGATGACAACCAAAAGCATGCATCTAAGACAGCTTCTGGCATTGAGACCGAGCAAACTGCTACTACGAGTCATAAGGTGACTCAATCAGCTGATAATGAAGCCACGAAGCAAACCACCAGCTCACGCTTGCTTGCAGCTCCTATCAGACGACCTAGAATCGTTGCTACTCCCATGAATGGTTCATATACCAGCCGACCAGCCTCTAGAATTGGCCAGGCGGCACAGATCAAAGACCACAACAAAGATGAACACAAAGAACCACCTCAAGATTCTCGACCAACATCATCCTCAAACTCAAAGACCGCAGCTCCAGCCATACGACCTGAGAAGATTATTCGGGCCCCTCCGTCACCAAAAGCTAAGGCAGTATTAAGTTTCGATGAGAACACTGCTAACAGCAGCACTGACGTTGAGCCTCACCTCACCGCTGCACCCATTTCTGAAGCCAAAGGCACGTCCAGCAAGAACACCATTACCAACCACGCCAAATCGGCCAAGTTCATTGCCGAGGACAAGGAGAACAACAACCTCAACTTTGCTGCCATCCAAAAGACCAAGGAGAACCTTTGGAATACACGCACCGCACCCATACCCATCTCTCCCAAGAAGCAATCTCCTCAGAAACATTCTCCACTCGGAAATCATCCAGGCCAGATCTCCTCATTCAAACCAAGGCAAGAGACTTCTCCACTCAAGCATGATGGACCACCAGCGCTATCATACATCGCCAAAGAGATCACCCACGATGAGATGAAAGGTGTTCTACATTCTGCAATGATCACCAAACCACTCAATATGATCGGCAAAGACGGTCACGCCTATCCGGACATGGGACTGGCTGGAAACAAGTCACCATCAAAGCGAAGTCAAGAGTATGACTTCGATACTGCCTACGACTTCTTCATTTCAGCCAGCAAGCATTTGAAACAAGAGACCTTGCATCCACTTGGATATCGCAAACTCAAAGCGATCATGGAGCAACACAGTACTCGACTCATCGAACGTCAAAAAGACTATGATGAATTCATGAATATTGTCGTCTTTCAACTTGCTAGTGTCAATGAGCTCAAAGACAAGAAGGAAAAACCTTCAGAAGATGTCATCAACCCTGTCTACAATCGACAGGTTCTCCTCCAGATCATCACGCCACTCATCAACAACTTCAAGCCATGGGCACAGAACTGGCTGTACATGGTTCTCTACGCCTTGATTTTGTATCGCACAGCTCTTCCAAATGATGGAGTTGATCGACGGCTCATATATTGTGACCAAAACATCAACCATATCGTCAGTATCGCAGATGACCCTCTCCGCCTCATTGATAGTGTTGTAGAGGCTATGACGAAAGGTGAAGAAACACTCACCACGCCTGAGAAGTCACTGGAACCCATCACTGAAGAAGACGTCGACATTGCAGCAGCAACGATCTTCGAGCTTCAACCACAGCTAGATACCGCATCCGAGCCAAACTCATTCGGCATCGATAGCACCTACAACCCATATTCTATTCGCAGCAAATGGAAGCACATTAGTGAATGTCAAGCCATCATGCACGGTGCAAACATGGAACAGACCATGGCCATCTACATGAAAAAAGCCATCAACGAACACAACATCGCCGACCTTCCCACACCACCAACAAAGAAACTGCCCTTCCTCATCGAGTCTGGCACAAGTGTCATCACTCTCATCCTCCAAAAAGCCACATTGGAAGGCCATACCCTCAACAAATACAAAGCGGACATGCTATGCAAATGGGCTGTGCACTGCATGTTCAACTACAACCACGTCATCAAAAGAGCCATAGTGTCATACTGCCAGGCACTATATGGTATC
>Ga0115851_100877_pt1 | contig 14991 bp, 18 predicted proteins | sample InSIn2gowninarea_FD_83865 | JGI IMG/M metagenome (GOLD analysis project Ga0115851, IMG submission 83865)
TGGACTCCTTAGCACATAATTAGAACTATTTTAAGTCTAGTAGCAGTTGAAAATTTGTATCTTGAGCAGTTAGATGTAAAGACAACCTTTCTCCATGGAGATTTGGAGGAAGAGATATATATGCAACAACCTCAAGGATATGAGGTAAAAGGGAAGGAGAAACTAGTGTGCAAGTTGAAGAAGAGCTTATATGGCTTAAAACAGGCTCCAAGGCAGTGGTATCTAAAATTTGATAGGTTTATGTATGAACAAGGTTATACTAGATGTCACTCTGACCATTGTGTTTATCTAAAAAGGCAAAATGATGGCAGCTATATTATATTGTTATTGTATGTAGATGACATGCTTGTTGTAGGTTATAGCATGTAGGAAATAAATGCACTCAAAAGAAAATTGGCAAACCCATTTTCAATGAAGGATTTGGGTGCTGCAAAACAAATCCTTGGTATGAGAATAAATAGAGACAGGAAGAATTGCAAATTAGCATTGTCTCAAAGTGAGTACATAGAAAAGGTGTTGAAAAGGTTTAATATGCAGAATGCAAAACTAGTTAGTATACCTTTGGCTAGCCATTTCAAATTAAGTAAGGAGGAGTGTCCCATGACTTAGGAAGAAATGGCTCATATGTCTAAAGTTCCATATGCATCAGTAGTTGGAAGCTTAATGTATGAAATGGTCTACACAAGGCCTGATATTGCACATGCAGTGGGAGTTGTAAGCAGGTACATGAACAATCCATGAAAAGAACATTGGATGGCGGTGAAGTGGATTCTCAGGTATTTGAGAGGTACCACAAATCAAGCATTATGCTTTGGTGGTTCAAACATTGTTCTACAGGGATATGTTGATGCAAATATGGTGGGTCAGAGAGATAACAGGAGAAGCACAACAGGGTATGTGTTTACTGTAGGTGGAACAACTGTCAGTTGGGTCTCAAAACTGCAAAGTGTTGTTTCACTCTCAACAAAAGAAGCAGAGTATGTTGCTGCTACAGAGGCTAGTAAAGAAATGATTTGGTTACAAAGGTTTCTGGATGAATTGGGTAAGAAGAAGGAGTTGGGCAAGTTATACAGTGATAGCCATAGTGCCATACATCTTGCAAAGAACTCTGCATTTCATTCCAAGACTAAACATATATAGCTCAAGATACAAATTTTCAACTGCTACTAGACTTAAAATAGTTCTAATTATGTGCTAAGGAGTCCATCTCTTCTTTCATGGCTTGCTCCCACTTTTTCTTGGTTTCTACCTTCACTGCTTCTTCATAACATTGTGGTTCACCAGAATCAGTCAATAATACATAATATAATGAAGGAGAGTATCGTTTAGGGGGTCTACCTATCTTGGTAGATCTTCTAACACCACTGTCAGGTTTTTGAGGTGCTTGTTGCTATTGCGGTTGTTGTTCTGGCTATTGATCATTATGATTTTCAGGCACCATCACTTTTCGTGTGATCTCGTCAAGAACTGTGTATTCTCTATTTTATTTTTCCTGTTTCTTTTCCTGCAACTGATCCTTATACACAACCTTTTCATTGAATATGACATCTCTGCTCCTAATGATTTTGTGTTTTTCATAATCATAAAGGCAATAACCAAAATCATTAACACCATATCCAATAAAGGTACATTTCTTTGATTTTTGCCTCAAGCTTTGTTCTATTTTCTTTATTAATGTGGACAAAGGCTTCACAACCAAAAGTCTTTAAAAAATAGTAGTTTACCTTTTTACCTGTCCATGCCTCCTTTGGAATACCACCATCCAAGGAACTTGAAGTCCCTCTGTTTATTAGATAAACAGCAATATCTACAACATCTTCCCAAAATTGTAAAGGCAATCCTGCATGCAATCTCATGCGCCTTGCACGCTCCATGATTGTCATGTTCATCCTTTCTGACACACCATTTTATTGTGGTTTTCTCGAACTGTCTTCTCTCTACGAATTCCATTATCTGAACAATACCTATCGAACTCTTTGCTACAATATTCACCTCAATTTTTTGATCTGAGACACTTCAACCTTTTTCCTGTCTCATTTTCAACCAAAGCTTTCCATTCCTTGAAAGTATCAAATACATCAGATTTATTTCGAATATAATACATCCAGGTTTTTCTGGTTGCATCATCAACAAAAGTAACATAATAATGAGAGCCACCAAGAGATGATACCTGAGCAGGTCCCCATACATCTATATGCACAAGCTCTAATTTTTCACTCTTCTTTTCTTTCCCAACTCTAAGAATCCTAACTCTCTTCTGTTTTCCATAAACACAATTCTCACATAATTTTAAATCAACATGCTTCAAACCTGGCAACAAATTTCTTGAGTGAAGAATTTGCATCCCCTTCTCACTCATGCGCCCGAGCCTATGATGCCACAATGTTGTATCTTCTCCTATAGAAGTTAAAGCATTAACAGAATTAGAAATACCATTGCATAAATACAATGTACCAAACTATCCTCCTTTCGCTATTACTAGGGATCCTTTAGTGACCTTCCAGGTTTTATCTGTGAAATTAGTTACACAACCTTCACCTCCCAACTACCCTCTTGAAATCAGATTTTTCTTTAGATCTGGAACATGCCTTACCTCCTTTAATATCCATTGGTTTCCATTTTGCCGTTTTATGAAAACTGTACCCATTCCAATGATTTTACTAGGTTTATCATCACCCAATCAAACCTATCCAAAAGCTCCTTGAACATAATAATAAAAATGTTTCTTATCAGGTGTGGCATGGAATGAGGCCCCAGAATCTACCACCTAGGCATCAATAATATTTTCTAATGAAAGAATCAAAGCATTTTGCAACACATCACTTGTTACATTCGCTTCATTATTAGCTTCTTATTGCACGTCTCCTTCTTTTCCCTTTTGAGACTTGCAGTCTTTCTTCATGTGTCCTTTCTTCCAGCATTTCCAGCACACTATCCCCAATCTGGACTTGTATCTACCATTTCTTGACTTACTCCAATATCCAGGGCTCTTTCCTCATTCCATTTTTCTTCCTCTAGTCTCTTCAGTCAAAGCATTACCTAATGTCTCACCGGAGCTTTTTTGTTGCATTTCCTTGCTAAGGATTGCACTGACAACATCATCAAACTTTAAAGTACTAGATCTAGAGACAGAGTTACTAATGGCCATAACTAAACCATTCCAACTTTCTGGCAATGAGCATAGAAACAACAGAGCCCTAACTTCATCATCAAAAGTTACTCCTACAGAACTTAACTAACTGGTAACTGTATTAAACTCATTTAAATGGTCAACAACAAATACACCTTCTGACATCTTCATATTAAATAAACTCTTCATAATAAATACCTTATTTTAGGCCGAGGGTTTTTCATATAGTTTGGCCAATGTGGACATTAAACCCTTTTTTGTCATTTCCTTTGAAATATTAAACGCTACCAATGCCGCTAGGCACAGTCGCATTGTTCCGAGTGCTTTTCTGTCTAGAATATCCCATTTTGTATCTATCATACTCATCGACTTCTTTGTCTTTCCTCTCAATGGTTGGTATAGATCTCTCTGGTATAAATAATCTCCCATCTACATCTTCCACAACTGGTAGTTTTGGCCATTAAATTTTTTGACCCTAAACCTACCATCTTCTGTCATTACTCCCACTCGAACTAGGAACCCTTCTCTCCTGCGAGTTTATCAGCCAAATAGACCTTCGGCTCTGATACCAGTTGTTAGAAAATTATATATTACAGAGCAATGGAACACATAAAATATTGCAGAAATATAAACACACAAACACATAAAACAAGAGAGTCACATATATACATGGTTCACCCAGTTTGGGCTACATCCACGAAGAAACAATCAGTCCTTCTTTTTATATTATCCAGCAAAATGAAGAGATACAACCTACAGTAGATCCGCTATAATTCCCTCTTCACTCTCAATATCCTCTCTCTTCCTCACTCAAAATACAGATATACCTAGACACAATACAATTCCCTCATATATAGCAAGTGGTTTCCTTCTAGGGCAAAAAACCCTAAATTAAACATAACTTCTACCGTCAGATCTCTGCCTAATGAACAGCCCAGACTGACTACGAAATTACAACATTTTACAAGGAAATTTCACAACTATTCTTAGCTTCAGGGGCATTGCCCCAAATCCCCCCGTCGGGGGGGCTCACAAAGGTTGTAGCCGGCCCCCCTTGGACCCCCCCTGCAGCGAATATTTTACGGGCGGCGTTGCCACCCCATTACGAACTGGGGTCCAATGCGACGATACCTTTGAATAAAGAAGATAATCAAGCTCCACACCCAACAAATTTGATGCTTATCCCAATGTGTTTGAATTTCTTGATAGTCAGGTTTCCTTAATTGATGGGCTTCTGAGGGTTATATTTTTTATTGGGCCACTATATTATCCAACAACCTATCCAAGCACATTTTGGCTTTTTGTACCTCCTACAGTGTGTCTAAGAATAAAATACCTCCATTTTACATATCAACCTACATTATGGATTTTTTATGCTTTTCTCTTTATTTCCATATATGGGATGGAAATGGACCCCCTTCAATTCTCTGCCAATTCATATTTATCATAATATCTCTAGGAGTCCAATTATTTCAACCATTTTTATCAAATTTGTCACCAAGTCATCATCCCTATATATTAAATCATATTTGGAACCAAACCAACCTAAATGTCCCCAGAATCGATGGAAAACCTCAAGAAGGTTGGGAATTGGTTCAATGAAGAGTTATTTACATATATAAAAGTTTTGGGTAACTATATAGAACCCAATTCTTGCCCCTCTACATTCTAGACAAGTTTTTGTGCAAGAAAGTGGTTTACCAAACAGTAGGCCATGGGATTACCAAGGCATTGAAAGACAATAACAAGAAATTTTGGCCTCAGTTTCCTCTACCTTTTGGTATTTTTTCTCTAACTAATTACGGTCATCGCAAGAAAGAGATATGACCCATTGAAGCATTGAAATTATATTCCATCCCGGCTTGGGCATATGACCATAATGGAGAAGCAAAATAGGTTGCCATAGCTTCTGGTATTAGAAAATATCTATGTGAGGAACATAAATTTGATGAATTATTTGTTGAAGCCTTCTATTATAATTCAGCTTGAGTAGTGTGGATGAGAAATTTTTAGTGAAGGAGGGTGAATAATCTTTCACTTTGAGAAATTTAAGATTGGCTCCCTACCTATAGACTTATTACAACTTCCCCTACAAAAATAAGGCTCTCTAAAGGAAAAAAGGTATTATACTCAGCAAGAAGTTTCCTCTCAACTAGTGGACCCTCCTTAGCTGCATAAAGTAGAAACAACTAGTTCTTCAAACCCTCATGGAGAAATTCATATAGTAGATTCGAGGATGGAAAAGGTTTGGGAACAATATGATCAAATCCTGAAACAGCCCAAGCAAGGGGAACAAGAAAATGTGATCCTAGGAGGAGAGACTTCTTCTCAACAACAGACTCTACAGAGTAATCCCTCTTCTCAGCAAAATACCATGCCAAAGCAATCAATATCTGAGAATACACCAGTTTCCACTCAACTTGAGGTAGAGATTGTTCCCATGAATCCCACTTCTAATTTGTTTCTCAATATTGAGGAGATTAATCCAAATGACATCTTTTACATCCCAATGCACAAATTTGTGGTCAACAGAGGCAAAAAGAAGAGGAAAATAGATGAATCCCAGGCTTTAGTCCTAGGAAAATATTCTCAAGCCACCTCTCTTGCAGTTCTCTGGAAAGGATCCTCTATTGCCCCAACTGAATATCTTGGGAAATTAACTTAGTTTACAGGTGCATATTCCTATACAACCATGGATAAAACAATAGAGGTGAAATAATCTATAAGAGAGAAATATCAAAAGATTTCTACTATGGAGCAGGAATTCATGAATAAAAGAAATCAATTGAGAAAATAGTGTCAAACTCAGTTAAAACCAAAAGGATATCACATTGGAAACCACAAAAGCAATTCAATGCACTTTAGATTCCAAAAGCAGAGGAAATTAAATCAAAGGATGGACAACTTAGAGAATCATGACAAAAACTAGTGCAATTGCAGGTTGGGAGCCCCCATTTAGTGAAATTCAAACTGAGGAGGCCTCTAACGTTAATGCTCAACTCAGAAAGCAACAATAGCTTTTATTTGACAAGATCAAATTGATTTAGGTACAATGAAAACTAGGTAATACATCAAATAATGAGTTGGTGGAAATGATAACATATTCTAATGAAACCAAATGAGACCTCAATGAGTTACTGAAATGGAAAAATGGTGCTGAGGGAAAGAAATCTAACTTTCCTAAAATTGATGAAATGAAAAATTCAGTTATTTTCAAAGGATGGAAAGCCAAATTTTGTTTGGTGATGAAGCTTATCAATGATGCAAGAGAGTTATCAAATTCCATTGTTGAATCCATCAATGATGCATTGCTTGAATCAAATATGATTGCCAAGTCAAAATGTTTTATTAATAATTAAATTAATTATTTTATTTTATTTTATTTTATTTTAGTTTTAATTTAATTTTGATTACTATTCAAAATGTTTACATGGTATTACAATATCTCTACTTTTTTCTTTTAAATTTACACTAAAATGTTATAAAATACAATTAAAATTAAATATTTTGATTTTGAAATAAGTTATGGTTTTTGGGCAAGTGATCTTGATGAGTCATTGTGTTAGACCTTGGTATTTTAAAAAAGCTAATGAGTTGGTGGAAATGATAACATATTATGATGAAACCGAACGAGACCTCGATGTGTTACTAAAATGGAAAAATGGTGATGAGGGAAAGAAATCTAACTTTCCTAAAATTGATGAAATGTAAAATTCAGTTATTTTCAAAGGATGGCAAGCCAAAACTTGTTTGGTGATGAAGCTTATCAATGATGCAAGAGCTTTATCAAATTCCATTATTGAATCCATCAATGATGCATTGCTTGAATCAAATATGATTGCCAGAATATTCCTTTCCAGATGTACAGAGGTTTCTCAACGATTGGCTTAAAGCGAGGGAAGAGCCTGTTAAGATAATTGACCAATTGACTAAAGTTAATTTTGAACTTAATTAGAAATTTTGGTCAAGTATCATAGTCATTAGTCGGTTCTAAAGGCACTCATCACATTAGACTTTGATCATATCAGAATGGCTATCACATGGCATGAAAGTGAACATGAAGAACAAGATATGGCTGCCCTAAATGATCCTGGTACTGTTGAGGCCCTCAGAGATTGTGGGTTACTAAAATATTTTAGGTTATCTGGGATGAGGCAACAATTAGAACTATTGCAGTTCTTGGTTCATTCATGGGATCCAGCAGAATGGGTTTTTCACATATGGGACAAAGTGCTCCCTATATTGATCGATGATATTTACTTTCTCACAGGATTGTTGAGATGTGGTGCCCCCATTTCTCTTTCAGGTTCTTCCCATGGGGGTGAACCAGTGAGTGTTGGGCATGGAATCCCCCCCAAGGCATCTTTTGAGTCTTAAAGCCCAAGTTTTGACCAAGTCCATTGAAAATACTCCGCGATTTGTGGGTGAAGAGCGCAAAGTCATAATAGAGTCACAGGGTTGTCCACCCTTGTTTTTGTAATGTAAGGTCAGTTTGAAAGATTCACCCATGGTCTACAGACCATGGGATTGTATAAATAGAGCGAGGCTCTAAGTGTAGAAGACAGTGAATGAAAGCTAAGCATGATGAGTCTAAGGAATTGATTAATTCAAAGTGTAAGTTATGTCTTTGGGTCGTAGAGAAGGAGAAGGCTCTGCAGCTGTGTGCGCAGAGGCCTAGTAGTCCACAACTGAGTGCACGGACCCCTACAGCTGAGTGTGCAGGGAAAGTCAAGTCTGTAACCATTGGAAGCAATAATAAAGAGAAGCTATATCATATTTTTGTGTACATTTTCCTATTTTATGTATTATTGGGTACAAATTGCAAGTTTACTATTTATTTGTTGTGCAGACTCATATGTGTGATGTATAAATAAATATACTATAAGGGGAATAGTGCAAAGCGTTGCTCCAGTAGTGTGGAATCCCCACAACCCCTAGTTAGGGCTACATGAAGATGAATATATTAGGGTACGAAGGTCAGGGAAGTGCGCGAAGTAACCTATTCGTAGGGACTAATAGCTGGACCAAATCAACCCCTCATACATCTTAAGGGTGTGGAAACCTGGTTCCATCACCCCCCCATACTACTTCGGGTGAGACCTCAGTCTGCACTCCACAGATTGTTTCCGAAAGGGTCAGTAGTATAAGGATTTGTTTGGCTAATTAACTTCAAACCTGGGTCAAGCCCCAACAATCCAGCAAATGGTTCCATTGCTAGGATCGTGATCTGCATAGAGATGTTCGATATCGTATCACTGGAATCCAACAAAGAAAGGAATTGAGGATTGGTTGGATAGGAATAGTCATAATTTTGTGGCGCAAGAGAACAGGAATCCATGACTGTAAAAAGAAGAGTGGTTATACTGCTACTTGTACACAGAGATCCACGAAATTTTCTTCGCATCTTTCCCTACTGAGCTATAAAAGTGGATCACGAAGCTAGCAGATAGCCAAGGAAGGTGCAAGCTTGACAAACCTGTTGTGTGGACTCTAGAATTGGTGCACAGATTGGAAGCATCGGAGGATAAGATTGCACGCGTTGTTGACCATTGGCTCGATTGAATTATAGGAGGATTCATCACTGAGTTCGCGGTAGATACTTTAGTCAACTATAGAAAGGCAGAGTGACGCTTCCTCAAAGGACCGTGAGGTAAGTATGTTAAGTCTTTGAACACTTGGATTAAAATTCTACTGTGTGAAAAGTGGGTTATGTGAATAAATTGATGTTTGGGGCTACGCGAAGTGGGAGAATCTATATAAATGAAGGTAGTGAATAACTAGCAACTAGCCCCTTGATTTCACCTTTGCGAGGGGACGGGGAAGAACTCGCGAAGGTCTCACCAAGAAGTGCGATCAATTTGATAAGGCAAAGGATTCCATGCATACCATCCCCACCCACACCACCGCCAATTTTTACCATCTTCACCCATGCCACCTCTGCCACCACCACAAGTCAATATGGCAAGCACGATAAAGTTGCCAGTGTTCAAGGGAGTAGGAAATGAAGATCCAGACTAGTTTTGGTTCGTGATAAAGGCTGTATGGGAAGCGCGGGGAGTCACAGATGACAATAGAAGGAAACATTGGTTAGCGCTCTATAGGATCACGTGCTGACCTGGTAAATTAAGCATTCCAATGACAATCCAAATACAGGGATCGCAGACATCAAAACTACATTGAACAGGGAATTTAGCAAGCCGAAGTCAGAGGCACAGTCAATCATTAGGTTCATGGAGATCACAACGCTACCAGGAGAGACCCCTTGGGATTTGGATCAGAGACTGAAGTGCACAATTAGCGAAGCCAACATGACGTTGACGGATGGACAACAACACAAATGGTTTGTAACATCATTAACGCCACATCTAAGGAATGCGATGTCACAATAGAGGCTAAAAACTCAAGCCGAGACCTTGGAGTTCATAATGAGACTTCACGAGACCCTGATATAGGATCCCAACCTAGGAGTTCATAAAATTCATGGGGAGTTGAAAAACTTGTGCCTTGAGATGTAGAGTCTGAAATAGGACAGGAGAGCTTGCCCAGAAGTGTGCGACGAAGTATGGTGTGTTAAATGTAAGGGTCAGGGACATGACAAGAACCACTTCCAAGTGTTCGCAAATTACCTCATGGGAGCAGGACCAATGTCGTTGAGACCAGAGGCACAAGCAGGACCTAGCGTGACACCTACATTATGGTGCACGATTTGTCAAATGGGGGCAAGCATGTTATAGACAACTGCCATTTGTTGCAGAAGTACATGCAGAATTCACAATAGTTGTTATGTAATTTTTGTAGGTCAGTGGGACATGGTGAGTGCACATGTAGAAGTTATGAGCTGATGATGGATAAGACTCCTACTTACAGAGTTCAGGTTGAAATGTAGTCCCTTGACTAGAACATCGGGATGGTGTGAACCAGGTTTCAGGGGCACAGATGAGGCCGAGGTGGAGAACGACTTGGAAGAGGTCGCAGACAACTGATATGTTACAATTGTGGAGGGCTAGGACATTATGCCTACGATTGTAGGAATTTGATGCATCCTTCATGCTTGTATTGTACATTGTTTGATCATGAGACCGAGGATTGTCCCACAATGATAGCGAGGCTACACAACAAGGGAGCACTCCAACCTCCCCTGACTCAGAACTTGCAAATGATGAGGTTTGAGCTGTGCGAGGAAGACCCTAATGTGAATATTGTGCTTCGAAGTGGAATTACAATAGGGTATGACAAAGGTAAGCAGCCTTAAGAGAGTACTTGGGTTCGCAAGGCTCCGATGAAAGAAATAGAGTTTGATTTCGAGCATGCTAAGGAAACCTTCATGAAAGCCAAGAAAAGCTTTGTTGATGCCTCCACTTTAGGAAGAAAATCCAAACCGAAGCCGGACATGGACCCTGTTAGCTACCTATACCAATAGGTTTCATTTTTCATGATTAGCAGGGGAAGTCCCAAATATGTTCTACTTTGATGATGCAAAGAGCTCATATTTCTGAAAGGAAACATGTCTGTACATAGTTTTGATGATGTCCTACCTTTGGATGGGTGATCCAACAGTCTAATCTGGATCATGCCATGTTTAAATTGATGTTGTAGATTAGAGAAATAGAATATGTCCAAACTGTTCAATCTTGGCAGATTAGTAGTTAGGTAGAGAATAAAGGTTCCCAACTGCTTAATCTGGGGCCTTGGAAGTGATAAGGGTAGTCTTAGATAGAAAATCAAAAGAAAAAGAAAAAGAGAAAGGAAAAGAGCAATTGAGGGTTTGCAAGTCCAAGTGCACCCTCCCTGAAGTAATAAAAAATGCTAGGCAATAAGATGGGTAGGTAGATGGGGTTGCAGAAACATGATTTCTCTAATATTGTTGGCCTAAACAAAGAAAGCACATGTTGGCCAGAGCAGATCCACCTATTCAGCCTTTGTGGTAACAACAGAGTGAAGCATGTCTAACTTCCCAATCATTCCCCATCATACTTCTTTCTAACATCCCCTGAATGGACCGATGGGGTCTCTTCACTGAGTCCTAGTATCACTTTTGTTGATAGCAGAAATCAAACCACCATGTTGATTCTTATCACATAGCAGAGCCACATTTCCTGTGCAAAACCTTTCTTCATTTTCGTCTGCCCTCAAACCTAAGTTTACTCCTTAAACTCAGCGATCAGTTCCTCTCCTCCATCTCTAATTCATATTGACTACTAATTTTAGTATTTAGTTCCCTATGTTTCCCTTTTCCCTATGTATTATATCACTTTTATGTGAAAAAACCCCAAAAAATAAGTATTTTCTCCCTTAGGCAATATAGCCTTAATGTTCAAAAGGGTCGGAGCGCAAAGAAAATTAAGCGTTAAGGCAAAAGAGTGCTAAAAACCTGTTTCGGGATTAAATCAACATTTGGTTGGTTTAACAGCCCTAAAGCGCGTTTTATCAACAAATATCAAAAAACCCATTTGTTCTAGAAAACATTGCAAAACCCGCAAAATCCGCATTTTCCAAAGTTTTGCCCTGGCGTGCATTCCCAGAAATATTAATTGTTTATGTTCCGGGCCCCGCCGTATTGTCCTATCACCTTGGCGCCCCGTCGACCATCGGATCCGGGCCCTCCCATCCGACGGCTCTCTGCAATTTCAGACCGCCCCCGATGCATGTACGTTAGCGCCCGAAATTGTCAGAATGATGACGTCGGGCTGCGGACACGCGTTGTTATTTGATTGCGTCGGGCGGCCTCCTGCCAAAACCACACCCGTACCATAAGCGGTCCGATATTACCACTTACTGCCCTCCTCTTTCCGCCCTACGTCACCCCCACGTCACCTACACGTCACTGCTCCATCAGCACTGCATCAGCGCCCGAGCCACCATTGCTCCGACCTGTCTGCCATATCATCCGTCTACGTGGACCACTCACCGGCCCCACGTCATCATTCCGTACCCGACCCCACCTATGACGTCATCCGTCAAAAGGCGCCAAAAAGCCAAATTTTCCATATTTTTGCCCAAAAGCGCGTTTTTTCGCGTTATTTGCAAAAGAACCACTGTGCCTCCTGCATGAGTTTTTACGACGTTTTCACCGCCAACCTCCAGAAATCGGTTTTTGAGCTGTTGCCGCCTAGAATTCCGTGCAGGCCTTTCCTCCCCCGTCGCGCGGCCAACAGGTATTTACCCATTCTCCTGCAACCCGGTTCCTTTTACTCTTCCGCTGTAAAAAACGTGAAATCACAGCATTACATGGCAGAGGGCTCCCTAGCCTGATAAATAGTGCAGGAAGGCTATTAACTCATGAAAATTATGCCAAAAGAGTCAACACTTATGCAAAAAATCAGATAACAGCTTCTGCAAGCAGTCCAGAGGGAGCAGGCCCACCATCAGGGCAGGAACTTTATGACAAATTGGAGAATTTGTTTTTTATTGAGCATGAAATTAAACACCTTTTTGAAGTGCCTCCTAATTATTATAAATACACTGAAGCTGATGAAATTTTAATGAAAATACAGAGGCACCAACTGCCCACTGAGGAATGGTGGAGCAGTATGATAGGAACTTTGCTTTGATAAATCAGTTTTGGTTTAAAAAGAAGTCTTCAATCAACCGCGGGTCAGCATTTTAAATGATGCATGCGCTAAATCTACCTGGAGCAACAGTAAAAGGCTGCTAGACGAGGAGAACAGTGACTAAGCACATCTGGGTAATACAGATGAGCTGTCCAATACAACAATACCATGACATGGTGGAATAAAGGAAAGGATAGTCAAAATCAATGAAAAGGAGCTCGGCCGGCCCAGTAAGCCCCGAAAGTCAAAGATCTCTGACGACAGCAAACGGCTGTTATGTATCTATGTAAAGTGGAAATAAATATTGTAACAAATATCTTGAAAAGTTGGTAGGAAGAGTTATTAGTTAGTGACTCATTCTTGAGATATTTTATGAAGTAATTTTTGTATATATGGGCCCCCGCTTAGCTAATTGGGGGTTGTTGTTTATTTGTTCAAAAGAACTCGGCTGTATATTCTGAGAGAGATAATGCAAAAGAGCTGCTGGTTTCCTCAAATTTGGCTCGGCTTGGACGTGTTGTGATGGAATTATTGACTGCTGCAAGACTCTTGTGATATATCGTGATGCAATAAGTGTTTTCCTCACTGTGTTTGTGTTTTATTTCTCGCATAATCCGCCTATGTTGTATGTTTGTTGATCTTAGTAGGAAAGAAAAAGAATAGTTCAGGATTTGTCCTATAAGACACCCTGAACTCAATCTTCCCTACTAACTATGTTTTCTTCAGAATTATGCGTAAATGTGGAATTCTTAAATGCTCCTATTTACTCTAATTTCATAGTAATCTCTATTCAATAATTCTCTTTGCTTCTGAGTAGGGTTTGGCCCTTTATTCTCGTTTACACCGTGGAAGAATTCTTTGTTGCCTTTCATGGTGTGATCTCATACTTGTTTTCTTTAAAAATCAAAAGTTTGTGTCATGAATACCTATCTGGCTCTGTAGTAACTCTCTCTTTAACACAGGTGCTAAGTATATTCAGGTTCTGGACTCCATACGCCCAATGGAATGAAACCTCTCCGAACATTGCATGCCCTTCTTTAAACAATAACTGACAATCAAAATTCAAACAAAAACTCTTTACCTCATAGCTAGCCTAAAATCTTCAAAATGCAAAGTTAAATAAAAAAGAGAGAGCCCTCTCTGATTGCAGGTAGGCTAGAACCTGTAATCCAAAGTTGGTTAGTGGTTACCTCAGCCGTATTCCCTTAGGAGTCAAAGGGAACAACCTGAGTGTTAACATAAATGGTGACTCCACTGGGGAACTGAACGAAATTCCCAAACCTCTGTCTGATTCTTAATGCTATAGATAAAGCCTGAGTGACAGCCAGACAACCTTAGAAACTGCCTTTGCTTTGCATTTGCAGGAGTATATAAAAGCTGCCTCAGTCAATCTTTATTCAGTCTTAAGTTCCATACAGTTGTTCCATAATTGATCAGTCCTTTTCAAATAGTAACATTTCTCAGAGAATTCCCCTAAAGAAAGATCATAGAAGCTGGCTCCTAAGAAGAAAACTCGTTATACTAGATCTAACCCAGATCCAAACCCATCACCTGAATTCCAAAATCCGAACCTGATTTCAAGGATTCTTAAGAAACAAGAAGCAGGAGAAACTTTCTCAGATTCAAGCTCTAAGCCAGGATTTCAAAGTAACATTCCAACCCCTGCTAAGGTTTCTTTACATCCCCATATTACAGTTCCACATTCTCCTAGTTCTTCATCCACTTCACAAGGTACCTTTTCCACCCCTCCATCAACTACCCATACCCCTTTCATCCCCTTCCCTCCACTTGTCCCATTTGTTCCTATTGTCCCTGCTATCCCACCAAACATGGCTAATAGATATGCTTCGTTACAGTTACCAGAAAATCCAGGGGCCATGCCTCAGGATTACCAGACCAAAATCTCATATTTTGATGGTACTGGTTCTTATTTAGCCCTTCAGCACACCAAGAAAATGCAGGATTACTTTGAAAATTATGAGATAGATGATGATGCAGTTAGAATGAAAATTTTTGTGCAAAGTTTAACAGGGGATGTAAGGCCCTGGTTTAGAGCTCTTCCAGCAAACTCTATTGGTGACCCAGAGGCCCTTTACCAAACCTTCTTAAACAGATGGGAAAAGAAAAAGGATCCACTTCACATATTGTCTGAATACAACACCATCAAAAGAGGCCCACAAGAAGTTGTCCTTGATTACTGTGCTAGATTCAACAATGTATACAATGCCATCCCACAAAATCTTAGGCCTCCACCTGATCTGGCTTTATATACTTTCCCTGATGGATTTGATTCAGACATGGCATACCAAT
>Ga0115851_100878_pt1 | contig 14980 bp, 21 predicted proteins | sample InSIn2gowninarea_FD_83865 | JGI IMG/M metagenome (GOLD analysis project Ga0115851, IMG submission 83865)
AATCATCCAATGGAAACCAGATATACAAAGAATAGCTTTTATTATAATACATGTGGAGGGAACAAATAGATGTTACCAGTCCCCTCTATGGGATTGGTTCTTGGCTATCCTGAAATGTCTTCTGTCTTTGCTCCTTCTTCTTCCTATGTTTTTTCTTCTCTTCCTCCAACATTAGAGGCTAAAGTCTCTCCTAGTGTGAGGACTTGTGTTTCTATGAAAGTCTCCCTATCCATGTCCACAAATTTGCTCCATATGACAGGGAATCTTGAGTGGTTCAGAGCATCTACCACTATCAATTTTATGAGGCCGTGATGAGCTAAATGTTGGTGTTTTCCTTCCCTTACCTTCTGACTCATCTCCATGATTGACTGCAGAAGGAAATGAGGGACACTAAGTCTTTGAGAAAGGGGTAATTCTGCCTTGAATCTCAGCTCCTAGAGAAACCTGAAGTGATATGCATAAACCACACTTAATAACCCTTCACAAGATATATATTTAAGTACATCGTAAGCTACCTCATCCCAAGGATAAGGCAAACTTTCTCTTCTCACTCCATTCTTTTCTTCTACATGCTTCTCTTTTGAAAGGAAGAAGTTTTTCCCAGTTGCAACACTTACTTGCTTGTCTTCTTTGCTCCATCTAATTCCTAGAGGCAAGGTGGTCACTCTGTTGATGGTTTCAGGACTGAGAGAGATGGCCAAACCTCTGACAATAGTTGTGGCACTGTTTTCCTCATGAGAGTGTAATGCCATGGACAATTCATGGGAAAGATCATCATCATACCCCTTTAGCATCTCAAAGAAACCCAACCACTGGTGGTTTCTGAAGATGTCAACTACAGGAGGGTGTTGGTATATTATCCTGGTGTCTAAGGGTTCCCTTCTATTAAATCCTCCCCCCATGTCTTCTCTATTAATCCTTGATGCTATGTAGGTGTGGAATTCAAGAAAATTCAAACACACTCAGTGGTAAAATAGTGGCACAAAAAGTGGCGAAACAATGGCACGGTGCTTGGTAATAGTGAGGAAGAAGGGTGCTCGAATTGATATCAACCAAAATATTTTGTTTTTTCTTATTCATGGAAAACTTCCAAAAGGATCCCCTACTAATCAATGAACTGTTATAGGATCTTAATTTCAAGCAAACTGCTCATGGAATTGGGTGTAGAAACAAAGAAGGAGGGTATCACTTCTTATTAGATCAATTTTGGGTGTGCACAAAGGTTTTGAGAAAGTATCGAGCCACTGTGACCCCTTTTTCTCCTCCCAACTCCTCCTGTAGCTCCTATCGACCCTCCTATAGCAATTGCAAGCCTGCCTGTAGCTTTCTCATGTAGCACTTTGCAGGTAGGGTTCAAACCTCCTCGGTGGCACTCTAGGCTGATCAATGCACTAGCTTGTCCGTCCTTGACCTGTTTTTGGAATGAGTGATGGTGCAAATGAAGTCGAGCCAACACATAATGTCAGTTTTTGGTTAAAATCTTGGAGCGCTATAGTGACTTCGCATTAACACGAGTTTCCTCTTTTGTACTGTTGTCCCCACTAATTGTAATCATTTATCCCTCCTTGTGATTATCACCCCACTCTTTGAGTTCACCACTTCATTTTGAGTTGAAATTTCCACATTTCATGGGTGACTGAACTCACACTTAAAGTTACTAGTTGAGGGTGGCCAAGTTCATTGGCCACCTCCAACCTATTAAAACACATTTTCTCATTTAAAACACATTTTTGTCATTTTTATCCAGAGAGAGGAGGTTAGGGTTTCCATAACTGAGCCTACCTGTGGATCGAACTACTATAGAGGTTTGCATGATGGAGCTAGGCCATATATCATTATGATAAAGGGAATTAACCTCTTTGACTTATTTTCTGTGCATGTCTTCAATTTTATGCTACCTTGACTTTTTATTTTGTTGTGTGTTTGCAGGTGCCTCTTCTGATATCCAAGCTGTTGCTGTTGGTGGAAAGCCTCCCTGAGAATGAGGTGTCTCTTCATAGTTACAAAAAAATCTTGATCATCCCTTCTGGTGGTGGAAAAGAACATAATATCAGTGACTGCTGGGTGGCCACATAGGCTTCTATAGGAGGAGTTTCTTCCTATAGTAGTCTTTCGTCCTCCCCTTGAAGTCTTAAATTTGCATGAGGCGGATGAGGGAGATGATGATAAGCTATGAGGATAGAGTTAGAGTGATGGAGGAGTAGTACAGAAACTATAGAGATAGAAAATAATAGCTTCTATGTTTTTCCTTAAGGTAAGACATAATGGATGATTTGAGTAATTTTTTTTTGTGAAATCAGTGGATGGATGATTGAAAAGTCATAGGAGGACATTCTTTATTATTTCTCAAAGTTAGAATGGTCTTTTGGATTGTTCTCCTCCTCGAATCTCCCTCCTATAGCTCCACAGGCTCCTCTTGTAGCATTATAGGACCTTCCTATAGCAATACAGGTCCTTCCTGTAGCATCAAAAAGAGGAGGTGAATGGAGAGAGATAGTAATATGAATGGAGAGGATGGACATGAGGTGTATGGAGAGAGGAATGGATGATAGCATGTAGGTCTTACCCTATAGACATAAAATCTGCCACTGTGTACAATTCTGCAAAACAAAAGAAAGGTTAGCAAATATGATATAATATTATTCTTGTTCTCTTTTTTGTTTTTTTTCTCTTTTTCTTGAGACACACAGACTACCTCAGAGGAGGTTTTCAACCCGCATGCCTGCCCTAGGTGCCTCAAGGGAGGTTTTTCACCTAGGGACCTTTATTTTTTTTTGGCTCCTGGGCTGCGTCAAAGAGGTTTTCAACCCTGGAGTTGGCCTCAAATGCCTCATAGAGGTTTTCATCTAGGCGTTTTATTTATTTATATATATATATTTTAATTTCCAGGAATGGTGGGGATTGGAAGCTATGAAACTCCTAATCACATTCAATTCTTTGCTGATTGAACTAATAAATTCCTCCTTGGACAAAGGTCTTCTATATAAATTCAACCTGTAACCATTTACAAGCAAGGGAATGCCTTCCTCATCAATGGTTCTAATCTAGATAGATCCATTTTCATGACATTTTTCCACTAGGTATGGGCCCAACCATCTTGTCATTAGCTTCCCTTTAAAATATTTGAACCTAGAATCATATAATAGGGCCCAATCCCCTTCTTGAAAAACATTTTCCTTGATATGCTTGTCATGCAAGACCTTCCTTGGTAGATGTATGATTTCATTTTGTAAGAGAGCTTGCATTCTGAACTCATCTAAGCCATTCAATTGGAGCATCCTTTCTTGTCGTGATGTGGTGACATCTAAGTCCAACTGAGCTGCCATTCTCAAAGTGTTATATTCAAACTCAATAGTAAGAAAAACTTTCTTTCCATAAACCAAATCATATGGAGTGAATCCAGTGATGGATTTCTAAGTGGTATTGTAGGCCCAAGTGGCCTCTACTAGTCTCTCTACCCAATATTTCATGTTTATGCCAACAATCTTGGTGAGGATGCTCTCTAGTGCTATGTTTGTGACCTCTACTTGCCCATTTTCTTGATGATGATAGGTTGTGAATGTCTTGTGTTTGATATGGTGTTGCCTCATGAGATCTTCAATCAAATTGGATGTGAATTGTGCTCCTTGATCAATGACTACCTCCCTTGGATACCCAAACTTGTAGAAGATGCTTTCTCTTAAAAATTATGCCACTTTCTGCTCAGTTGCTACTTTGACTACCTTTGTCTCAACACACTTTCTCAAGTAACCAATGCACACAATGATGTAATTTTTATATCCTAGTGGTGGATCAATTGGCCCAATGAAATCCATGCCCCGCTTGTCAAATGGCTCTAAGGCCACTTGATGTTATAAGGGCATTTCATCCCTGGGTGTGGGTTTTCCCATCCTTCGACACTAATCATATCTAGTGGTATATCTCCTTGCATCTTGATGTAACGTGCACATATATTAACCAACCTATAAAAATTTAAAGGTTGTCCTTCTTGCAGAAAAATGATGTCCACAAGAACCATCATGACAGGATGTCAAAGACCTCCTCCTCTCTTACACATCTCCTCAAGGTTTGATCTAGTCCCAATCTAAAAAGATTTCCCCCAATCCAAGTGAAAGGAGAGTTTTTCCTTACAATCTTGTTTTTCTCCCTGGATGATAGATTAGGAGGGAACCTCCCAGCAACCAAGTAGTTTTATATGTTAGAAAACCAAGGAGAAAGCACTGATATGGAAAAGAGGTGCTCATCTGGCAGTTGATCATCCACCATCTCTTCATTACCTGTAGGCAAGGTTAACCTAGACAAAAAATCTGCAATGACATTTTCTTTTCATGGTTTCTCAATAATAGTCAAATCAAACTATTGTAACAATAACAACCACCTATTATCCTAGCATTAAAATCAAGCTTACTCATCAAATATTTAATGGTTATGTGATTAGTATGAACAAAAGTTTGGTACCCAACGATATAGTGCCTAAATTTGTTTAAAGAATGTACTACAACCAAGGGCTCCTTTTCAGTGATAGTGTAATTCAACTCAACTTTAGACAAATTCTTACTAATGAAGTAAATAGCATAAGGAAACTTATCGTCTACTTGTCCCAAGGCTACCCCCACAACTTTATGTGATGCATTAGTATGGATATGGAAAGGAAATTCCCAGTTGGTGCCTATTAGGATGGGTGCAATGGTCAACTTTTCTTTCAACACTTCGGGGCCTCTTGACAATTGCTGGTCCAACATAAATCTAAATCTTTGGCTAGTAAACCAAACAAAGGTGAATCCACTTTAGTAAAGTCCTGGATGAATTTCCTATAATACTTCGCTAGTCCCAAGAAGCTCCTAACATCCCTTTGCTTCTATTGGGTAGGGACCCTTTTGACGATGGTGTTGTCCAAGTAAATCCTCTTTGTAGATAGAGATGATCCCTCTAGCCCAATAAGTGGGTCTAGCAACCAAAGTGACAATCTACTAGACACTTCCCTAAGTTGAAATTGAAAAGAGAGATGAAGAAGATGGCCTACCTCATTCTAATGCTATCTCGATCTACTTTACTGAAGACTTTGAATCCCTCGTGCCATGGGCTCGTTCTTGCTGCTCTTAGCGTTTATGCACTTGCACATGAGATCAAGGCACAACAACGCATGCAAATACAAATAGCATATCCAAAAGAAACCTACTTAACTGATCAAGGAATGTTAAGTTAAATGATACATGAGCATACACATTTAGGGAAAATGAACCAACAGTTGTATATTAATAGAAAATAAGGGGAAGCATACAACCAAGCCTTGATGTTGATAGGCTCTCCTTGAATTAATATCCAAGTCCAAGCTAAGCTCTCCAAGAACTCCTTCTCCAAGCCAAATGAATAGCATAGAGGCACAATCTTAGCATAAGGGTGCAAATAGGCATAGACCAACCATTTGGGAATGGGAGAAGATGAATATATAGGCTGGGAAAGGGAGTTAGGGCCTCTCCAAAGATAGAATTAGGCCCTTATCTCAAGGAGGTAGCTCATAGGGATAGGACCAAGAGGCCAAGTCGGGAGAATTTGACCTCATCTATGCCAAACAACGTCCAACTCGCCACTCTGGAAGCTTCTAGATCACGAAGCTTCTCTTCCTCTTTAGGAAAGTTGCCTTTTTGGGATCATCGCAGGTATACAAGTGAACAGAGTGATGCCATCACAGGTCAATCATAGTGCAACATGAGATCATCACTGTTTTGAGTCTCATAAGTGCGATGATACTCAAATTAGGGTTTTAGATCTATTTCCTCTAGGGAAAGCTCAAGGCATTTTCCAATCAATGTCTGAGGAAGGATCTAAGTTGCATATATAGATGAATACACTATATAATGGTCATCTTTCGGGCACTTCGGGGTATGTCACAGGGAAGTGCAAGAGGTGCGACAAAATATTGTGTAACAGATGCCCCCTAAAGCATGAAGGCAGAACATGGAGTGATGGTTGAGATGCTTTATGAGCTTTTGCAAGGACAAGGACAATCACCATTAGGAGACCTGCAAATCAAGGACATATATACATATACATATTTGATATCATGAATTCACTGTATGGATGCAACCATTCGGATGATAAGGACTATATGGAAAGATCCATGGTATGGGCACAACCATCCAAACGAGAAGGATCATCTGTGAATCTAAGATCCAAGGTATGGTCACAGCCATTCGATATAGAAGGATCACCATAAATGTAAAGCCCCATGGTATGGTCACAACCATCTGTATAGTATAAACATGTGTAGAATCAAGAATAACATCTAACTCCATGCAACCTGAGTCATATTAGACAAAACTCCGGGTCTTGCGCTCCATCCCGATCTAACCAAAGTATGAATTCTAACATGCGAATAAATGTGTTGAAGTCGAACATGCTAGAAAACCACCAGATTACCAGTCAATGATGTGGACTGTTAACAGGCACGGGAGAAACCACCAATAATGACAATGGATATCAAGGTACAACACAACAATCCATGAATGTGATAATGAAACTGAAGTTGAACACTCGTGAAATAATCCAATCGAAGGCCAATGATGAAGACTTGTCGTCGAATGCAAATCTATTAGGACATGCAAGCTCTAAGGTACTGAAAGGGAGTTTCGAAGTCGTCTTCCTAGATAATGAGTTGAAGTCGACAGGAAGTGACCCGTCGAAGGAGAGCAATGATGAATCCCTCATCATCGACACAAAATAAGGAATAAAGTGGAAGGAAATGAACAATATCCAAGAATGTAACAATAGGTCAGACAATGTATAGGTAAATAACTACAGATAGGACTACTCTTGAACAACAACGACATGACTTCGTAGTGTGGCAGCATTTGATTCAACATAGGATTAAAGGTCATGATGATAAAATGGAATAGTCAAAGGAGAGGCCAAATGGATCACCCAAACCCGGGAGGATAAGTGTTTGAGTGAGGATATCCCAAACTCGACACAAAAGCAAAAGAGTGTCATGTTCAAGAGCGACATGCTGCCTATACAAAGGATGTTTCATCTTCATTTTCCCCCTGCTATTTCTAGCGAGTACCCCAATTATTTTTATCACAAGATTACAGGAGATAACATATGCTTGTCATGTAAGTTCATTCTTCGAATGAATCTATCATAATAAGTTTTACAAGTCCTAGGAAGGAGAAACTCAGTCTCATCATGGCGACGAGTCTTTCGTCGTAAAATTTTAACGAGTTCGATGTAAGAATAACTTGGTGTCTTTTTCATATTTAGAGAGTTTGAAAAAGAAACAAAAAGAAAAATCCATCATGTCCCTTTTCGTAATTTGTCCCTCGAATACGAAAAGGTAGAAAACAATATTCGAGAGAACCTCTTGACCATATTGACCAAGGTGTACCTTTTTCGTAAATAGTCAATCTCAGCCCGAAAAAGGGGTAAACGTATACTAAGGTGACATCAATTAATTTAATTTAACAAGTTTGAAACGACAAGTACTCTGTTATCCCCAAAAATTGATCATCTAGACTAAAATTGCTTTCACTTGATCATCTATTACGATAGTAAAATTGCTTTCACTGTGAGAAATTACTTAATAAACCACCTTTGTTAAGTAATTTATAGTTAAATCCATAAAGAATAATTAAATAAATCACTATTTATTTGATTTTCTTCTAGGAATAATTAATTAAACCATTGTTCAGTTATTATTCCTTGTCATATTTGACCCAATCATGAAAAATAAATAGATAAATCATTAATTATCTTATTTTTCTCTAAGAATAATTAATTAATCACTAATTAATTATTATTATTTGTTAAATTTGACTAAATCCTTAGGAATAATTAAATAAATCCTTATTTGTTTATTACTCCTTCACTAATTCCTTGAGATGATAAATAAATCATTTATTTATTTATTATTTCTAAATAAAAAGTTTATATACTTTTTCCCTCCTAACCAAATATAATAAAATATTCCAAGTGGTTATTCCAAGAATGGGATCAATAATATTTTATTATTGCTCATTATTCGAGGATAACTCAATATTTTGTTATAAATAGAAGGGTTTTCCATTCATTATTCAGTTTTGATTATCATTATTGCACTCACTGTTGTAACTTTGATTATTTTCATTGTCGCACACCATATTTTTGCTCAGTTTACACATTATAGAGGAGAGAGACTCTACACAAGCTAAAGACATTTCAGGATAGCCAAGAACCAATCCCATAGAGGGGACTGGTAACATCTATTTGTTCCCTCCACATGTATTATAATAAAAGCTATTCTTTGTATATCTGGTTTCCATTGGATGATTGGAGTTATTACTCTTTCTTTTTGTTGTTTAACTATGATTGTGGCATAGATCAAAATTTTGGCAGGTTTTGTTTCTATCAGTTGCTGCAGATCTACAATGTTTAGCAGCCATTTATATTGTTGAGTTTGTTTTTTATCCACAATCTTAAATGGGTTCTTTTCGTACATCTTTGAGAAGAAAACATTACAACATACTCGACGATCTTTTCAGTTTTTGAGTCTGAAAAGGGCTTAAAGATGACTCCATGGGATTCCTTTTTCATTTATTTTTAATGAGTCTGAAAAAAAGATAAAACAAAAACTCGTGAGAATCAGTAAAAAATAATCACTGTCCATCGAAAGCACATGTAACTGCACAAAGAAATGCACCCATCATTGACATCGAGAAATAATAATAATAAAATATTATTAAAATATTGACAAAAAATCACTGCAAAACTTATAAATAACCACAAGTAACATTATTTTTTACCATTTTACCATAGTGGGTTCTCAAAGTGCATTTGTGCCCTAATTTTCTTGATTTTCAAGTGACCATTGTGGGAGATTTAGGGCACCATGTCACGAATTGTTTGTAGCAGGTAAGAGATATGTCCTTGCTCTTGAATTTCATCACATTTTCATTCATTTTTAATGGATTTTTATATGCTAAAAGGGAGGATTTGCAAATTTTTGAGTGTTGGTGATCATCGCGGGTTTGGTCATCGGGCCCATGATAATTGCTCTTGAGATCAAATGCGCTTGCGATGACATCGCTCTGTTTGTAAAAACAGGCGCGATGGCGCCGAGGTGGAACTTTTTGAAGAAAAACCCTTTTTAGAGCAAATTTTTTTGATTTCAGTCCATGAAAAAGGTTCTAATTGGTTTCAAATGATGTTTTGCAGGAGATCATGGTTCTGGAATGGAAAGAAAGAGGCCATGAGGCCGAAGATCACCAAGTAGCCCAGAGTCCATAATGCATCAATGCCTTGAGAGATTGTGGGTTGCTGAAGTTTTTCAGGACCACAGGGCTAAGGGCTCAGATGGAATTACTGCCTTATTTGATCAGTATTTGGGATGTGGATCAAGAGATATTTATCATCAAAGGCCAGGAATTGGAAATAGAAGAATGAGACATCTATTTTATCACGGGATTGTCCCGAAGAGAAGAAAGAGTCCAAATCTTTAGATCTCGCCCACGTGGTAAGAGCACTAGTGATTTGATTAGGAGGCATTGCCTAGGTGTAGAAATGACGAGGGGTGGGAAGGTGAAGATCACCACGATCACCAAGAAATTTCCTTACGAACCATCCTATTCACCGTAGCTCACGTATCTAGGATGCAAGCTCTGCATGAGAATTGAAAATCCCAATTCTAGTATGGAGTTGAGTGTCTAACCCCCACCATATTCAATTGGTGTGGATGACTTTTGGCGAATATGAAAAGACAACTGACCAAAGGGAAGCAAGGAAACATGAGAAAATTTGGGTTCGGTTTGATATTGGTGACTTTCTTCTTAGAGCAGGTGCCCCTATTTTGGTATCAATGGGCAGAGGTATCGGATCTTGGCCCCCAAGACCCGAGGTTAGTGAGGTGGAGTCAAGTCATGCCTCGAGGAGGGACGGTTCAACAAATGCACTACCCTTCATAATTTTTTACTTGGCTGCAATGCCAATTACTCATGGTGGACGATTATGCATATGTTGGCATAGATTTCCAATGGGATCCAGATCTACCCGTACCACCAGGAGAACAATGGACTGATGTAGGTAAAGACTTGTTTTTTGGATTTTTTCAAGTCTTATGATTTTTTTGTAAAAGTGTAAACTGAGACTCGACTTATGATAAATGTGCAGATGTGGGATTCGAGAGATTGCTTGGCATGTTGCCAATATCACAGTGGGCTGTTCATTAGATAGTGGGCACTGACTATGAGGAAGGGGTGAACCACTTAAATGAGATGGAGCGCAACCTAGAAGCGATTACTAGGGAAGTTCCGGAGTATGCTACTATAGATGAGGTGTCACTACGTTGGTAGAGACACACAGTGGGAGTATCCGTGAGACTACGGCGATTGTTAGTCCGAGTGATCATAGCAGTCTCGTGCTATCATGAGCACCATCCAGGTTGAAAGCCTTTCTAGCTATTTTACACATTTTGTAGGCTTTGAAAGCCAAGTGTCCTAGAACACTTTATTTTTGAGATTTTGACGTAAAAACTTCGATAGACTCTCTCTCTCTCTATATATATATGTTTTATTTTCTACTTATGTGTCCAGAATATGATCAGTTTTATAGATGACGCAAATGTCTATCAAGAACATAATTTGCTAATGCATCTGTTAATGTATTCAAATTGCATGGAATGTGTTGATATGTGATAAAATCATTTTTTTTTCTAGTAATCAAACACGTAGATACATACACAATATTTGTGGATTTCTCATTGAATACTAATTGTTTAACTGTAACACATCAAGCTGTGAGTCTAACTTGACAATTAAATCTCTAATGCTAAGAGTAACTGCTTCTGACAATAATTCAATGACTGCACTGTATTTGACAATATTTTTAGTTGTCCGTCTGAGGCATATACCTTGTAATTCAGTCAACTCGCCATCAGGGGTAAAGAGTGCCCAAGCTGTGGAAGACAAATTCCATGTGTTACAACAAGCTGTCGAGCCGTAAAAAGGGTCTTTTCGCCTCTATTTACCCCACATTATCTTATCAATCTAGGAACGATTTGTTATCTCAAAGAGTGTACTCAATTTGAGGCGGTCATTTGTCAGAGTAATGCTAGTAGTATAGTGCTCAAAATACAAGAGTAAACAGATGCTTAAAACAAGATCTACTTACAACAAAGCACTTTAAGACTTAAATCATGCATTCAGGAAACTAAGTGAATTATCAGTCAAGGGTACAGTAACAGTAACTCATCTCACTATAAACTTATGCAACTAAAGATAATCAAGGAACAGATCATCAACCTGGGAACTAGACAACAAATGTCAATGCTCACTACAATTTCAGATCGTTCTGCACACTAAAGCAATGATAACAGAAATAACAGGAAATGGAACAACAACTAGGAAATGGAATAGAAACTAGTTCTTATAAACAACACACCTTATTTTAAGGAAATAAAGGCAACAATTGTATCCTACTGAAATCAGATAGCAATCTTTACTCTAAGAATAAATCAGACAACAAATGGAAATATAACAACAACTGATTAGCAATGAAATATAGAACAACACTTAGAGCCAAGGGTGAATGTACAGTAAACGAAACTAAATAACACACACAACACACCTTGATATTGAGAGAAACAGTAATATGACTTCAATACCACAAATATTAATCTCAGTTACAAAGAATAACGATTGCAATTCGTAATGGAACAACAATGTCAGTTGAACAACAATCACGATTAAGTGTAAACCATAGATGAATACAGTAATACTGACTTATGAATGTTACAGCCCAGTTACTTTGTATTTGAACAACAATAACACTCTGTAAGGAACAGTAATGTTATATCAATGATTAAAGGAACAACAATGTGTTACAAAGTCAAAATGAAAAATACGACATTCCTGTCACAGAGAACAATATTGTAAATATAACATAACCGCGATGTAAAATAACAAAACACATCAGATTACTGAACAAAGTTGATAATGAAAACCATGCATGAATTAAATATAATGGTACAAGAGCAAGTGTTCCACCAGGGCCGGGCCCTTAGCCTCCAGGGACACACTGCTGAGATTATTCCAGGATCAAAGATGGAACAACAACCAGATTTATATTAAAGAATCAAAGCAAAGTTACAATGGACCACTTCTCAACGACATTCAATGATCAAAGTTTTAAATACAAAGAAAAATTACATAAGAATAACAACAGGTTGTCCCCTCGGGCTAGCAGTGCTACCCCTTTTTATAATAGCCGAGCGGAGATATCAATGATGCAAAAATAGTTAAGATAGCAATCCCTTAGGATCAAAGGATCCTGAGGGATTCGCCAAACTATTAATTCCCAGTTATCCAGTTGTTCTCTTGCGCCGATTCGATATCTCCTTTTCCTTTCCTTGGTTGATATGCTTCAATTTGGATTGCCTTGTCTGCACATGGTTCCCTACCAAAGGGACAACATTTAACGTTGCCCTGCCTTTTTCTTTGGGACGGCAATCTTTCGTTTTTCCCTTTTTCTACATAAGAAAATGGCAATTATTAGTTGTTTTGCGTTACATAGAAATCCATAGATTTTGCCGTAATTTCTTATTATTTACCTAGTTCATGATGCAAAGGGATTATGAGTTTTAAAGAAAATATGAACAAATAATCAATAAAAACATACCTTCTTTAGTACTCCACACACTGCCCTGCTTACCCTTTTTCATGCCCTCACGAAAACATTGTAGTTGACATGTAAGGTAGTGAGAGAGTAAGCTGGAGACGGGATCTCATGTGGTGGTCTATAGCCATGATGCCTAACTAGGTGTTGAAAAGATGGCCTGTCTGACCATCAGGCATGTCATACAGGGCTTGGTACCCAGGTGCAGGGTGCCAAATAATCAGACTCCTGAACCTATATCCTAACCAAGATGGCCCTGCCCTTAAGATAAGTTCACCATAGAGGCTCAAGCGATTAGCGGCTAACTTAAAGTTTTCATAATTAAATGGTTTCCTGAGTTGGATATTTGGATTAGAGGTCTGATATCGAAATTTAGCAGCTGCAATGGCAAGGTCGATAAAGAAGTATTCTATCCCTTGCCGATTGATTGTTGTATGAATGGGTCCTAATGCTTCAATGACGCCCAGAGTCCTCATGAGATTCCTATGTTTATTCCACAACTGCAATGGATCTCTAGGCTCAGCTCTTACCCATAAGTCTAATCCATTTTCTTGTATTTGGAAGGTATTATAGGCTTTAAGCCATTTGATTTGATTAACTCTAAACGAAACAAATGCCTGCAGTTGGATATCCCCAATGAAAGGGCCGGGGTTCTACTCTGTCTCTTGATCTAACACAAGGTTATGCAGATAGAATTCACACAATAATCTTTGAACCTTTACTCCATAGTGCTTACAAAAATTTATAAAATCATCAATAGTATTAATTTGTATAGGGGCTCCTACTTTAACAACCTTAATTTTCAATTGCAAATATCGTTCCATTAAAAGCAAGGCATAATTCTTAGCAGGGGCTCTACATACTAGGACGTCAGTGTACAAAGAGCATAAGGTATCCATCTACTTGATAAATAGATCTAACCTATGAGTTACCTTTGCAACTTTTTCTTCTTCCTTTCGCCATCCTTCAAAAGCCTGGCTTTCAGATAAATTGACATTCCTTAGCTGTCGTTTTAATTCTTCATATTTTTCGTGAGAAACCGTTTGTTCTGTGAGTTTTTCTACTGCTTGTTGAGCTTGCATCAAACCCTCTCGTAGGGTTACTTCCCTCGGATCACTGTCCCACATGGTAGTGGCAAGTGGAAGATTTACTTGAATCTTCTTATTGTGTTGCCTCGTGTTTATGGTTTGCATTCCTTCAAAGGGTTATGCCTCTGTCTGAACTTCTTTGTCACAGGCCGATATATCATCTGTTTGTAATTCAACATGGGAAACAATTGAATGTTGTTCCTTTTGGTTTTGAATGGCAGACTGCACTTCAACAGGGTTTTGAACGGCATACTACTCTTCAACAGGGTTTTGAACAGCACGCTAGACTTGAGTCCTTCGTACCTTTTACTTGAGGGGTCTCACCGGAGTGGTTGCAGGTCTTACTCCCAAAGTCCTTTTCACTCTCTTTCTCATTTTCAAAACCCTGATTTGTTGTCAAAGTTGTGCTATCACTTTCCGCAATCTTTGCTGTTCTTTTCGTAGTCTTTTAATTTCTTCTATTTTCTTAGAAAGAACAATTGTCTGTTTACTCGGGCCTGGACTGTCACCTTGGCCAATTCCCTGGTTTTCTTCTTGGGGTACTCCTTCATTGTCTTGTTCAGGTTGCTCAGGAGTAAAAACCCTAGCTGCTTCCATTATTTCCTAGGTGACTTCTTTTTCCACCCCTTCTTCTCCCTGAAATTCTTCCGGTGTAGTCTGGTTGGGAACAGATTGTTCCTCTTCTGTATCACTTTTCTCTCCTGTCATACTTTCATCATGAACAAGATGATTCTCTTCTTCTTCTTCCTCATCGCATAATTCTCCGGGTGCATTTTTGTCCTGAGCAGAATTCTCTTTTGGTTCTTTTTCAATATGGAGGCCTAGCGGGTTGAGAGGTTGGGGATATTTGCCCATATTGGCCAGAATTTGGGCCAATTCATCCCCTTGCAATGGGTTTTGCAATGGGCTTTCTTTGTGTTGCTCTATCTCTTCCTCCGCCTGCCCAGGCTGCTCGGTCTCTTCCTCCATTTCTACTTCCTCATTTCCTTCCGATCCTTTCTCATTCTCTTCTCCTTCTAATTGCGGGGGTTGCTTATCCCCTGAATCATCTATCTCCACTGGTTGGCTAGTATTACCTTGGGGATTTTCCAGCCTCCCTCTATTCCGTGCCAATCTGACTGATTTCCTTTGTGAACTTACCTGCATTTTTTAAATTCATTACTTCATGATGTTGCCCGAAGTATCAAAAAATCACAACATTTAGAATCGGTAGTAAGTCACCATGGGTTGATACGATTAATATTGAGCCA
>Ga0115851_100883_pt1 | contig 14965 bp, 17 predicted proteins | sample InSIn2gowninarea_FD_83865 | JGI IMG/M metagenome (GOLD analysis project Ga0115851, IMG submission 83865)
AGGGAACTATGCAATAAGGAGGTTGCGCGCAAGATCAGCATGTCACAAGGGTTGCGCCCACGCAGAGGGGGTTGCACTACCATGCGGGTAGGGTGGGAAGTGACTGTTGGTGTCACTGTTCATGCCTTTATACTTGATACTCACAATTGCATAGCCGCACTTCTTCTTCTCCAGCTTGTACTTGGTTTTCATGGCTTCCACGAGAGCCAAATTGCTGCTTTTACCAGCTATTTCTCTGAGGTCCCTTCCCTTCTAGGGAAGCCAAGAAATCCTATGAATAAGTTCTGTTGTGATGGGAATAGGCTCCTCTAGCCATAGATACCCATCATGCACCAGGCATAGCAGCTACCTGATGATGAAAATGGCGATGGGCGTGTGGTGAAAGTGGGGTATCCATCGTAGATGAAGTAACCCGGCCTTCTCCAAACTGCTCAGCCATTTTCACAGCTCCAACGTGAACACTGGCCCCTCAAACTTTTGTTTCATCAAGCTTTCCATCGTCAGGTGCGGGAACTTCTCGTTGTCTGCAAGGTCCCAATCTTCGAATTTCAGGGTAGGCACTCGGTCAAGGGGCAGACCTTCAAAAGTAATGTCGTCGGGGAGGAGCGGGGTCTAGAGCACACTCTTCATGGCCTCCAGGTCTTTGGCCGCCCTAACTTTCCCTTTCCACGGAGGGACGTACGTGGGTGTTGCAGATGGCATTGGTGGGACATCCTCCTCCACATCATCTTACACCTCTATTTGATCAATTAGAGCCTGTAAGTCCTCCTCCTCTTCCTCTGATTCAATGGTGATGGCTTTGCCTTTTTCTTCCATTGACAATTTTCTGAACCGTGGGTTTCTTGGGGATAAGCAGACTAGTCCCATAGTCTTCTTATCTTTCTTCGGTTACGGCGTCTGTGGCGATTTTGGAACTTTTGGTGCAACTACCACATCTCCACGCCCCTCATGGACCATATGGGGCTCTGTGGCCTCACCAGTGGTATCTTCGATGAATCGCACTCTTGGTCTGGTAGTAGTCATTGTGTTTACACGAGATATGTTTTGTCGCATACTCAAAGGTGGTAAGAGTGCTCGACACTCAATGCTCTGTAACTGCTCAAATCTAAAACAACCAAGTGTTGCCTCGTGGCTAGCCCTGAGGGTTTTATAGCATCCTTTGAATTTGAATTCGACCATTCCCCCCACTTTTGAGTCATTAATGCCTTCTTGGCAGCAAATCGTCCCAAATCTAGCTCTTAGTTCGTGTCTTAATTTCCTGCTGCCTGCTCCTCTTTGTCTTAAATTGGTTATTTTGTCATGAACAGTGACACCAACAGTCACTTCCCACCCTACCCGCATGGTAGTGCAACCCCCTCTGCGTGGGCGCAACCCTTGTGACATGCTGATCTTGCGCGCAACCTCCTTATTGCATAGTTCCCTCACAGACTCTTTTATAGTCCCGCACTCTCTTTCAACTGCTTGGAGTTTTGAGAGTGTGCTCCCTACGGCTAGTTAGGTGGTCACACCACCTGTGCAAGACTTTAGTTCACCTTCTAGCCTAGTCCGTGGGCACTCATCAATTATCCTCGTGACAGTCAGCACCATGTGTTCTTCCTTATGCGGTGTGCTCCCCTAGTTATTTTGTTTGGTAAAGTGCAGTTGCAACCATGGTAGCAGAGTCACAATTTCTTGGCGACAATCTTCTAATGCAATAGTATGGTTGTCCATATCTTGTCTTGTCATTCTTAGTTTATCAATGAGACGTGCTTGCGTGATTTCATTTTCAAGTGTTTTGATTTCCATGTCCATTAACATGCTTTTCTTCCTCATTCATACCCGATCTTCTTTAAGTTCGCAAAGTTTAAGGTTCCCTCGCCAAATGGCTTCCTGAATCTACATATGTTCGCCCTCGCGTAGCTACATAATTCATGTGTCCTAGTCCTCTCGTACTGTCCCAACTGTAGGAGCTATTGCATGAGGATTCCTTTCCTCCAAAATTATGGTCTTGACTCTACTCCTCAGCTTCGGAATCATCTTCACGCTCAGGTTTTTGCACATGGCCCTATAGGCCCATCGAATCGCTGGCACGTGTAGGTCCCAATCAGTTTGTCCCGCCTGGTGAACCTTGCTCAAGACTCCACATACCTTATTGAATGCTTTCATGTGGAACATTTTTGGTGCACATCGCCTTTCCTACTGCTGCGTCCTGTTCCAATTTTCGATCTTGAGTTTGGGGTGTGCTTGTGTGGGCTGTACAGCACATGTCTGTACCCATCAAGGCAAGTGGGTGTGCAAGTTGCTCCATCCTTGCTGACCGACTCTTGTTTGAATTTGGGGGCTTCCAAACCGTAAGCGCATCATCCTTCTACATCCGCACCAGTCCTCAAAATTTCCTTGATGTGTACCCCACCATCGTGCGGGTGTTGCACACAGTGCCCACTTCAACGCATCAAATTGCTACTGTTCTGGTACTGCACTTTCAAATTCGCTCAGGAATTCATCCACGTCTATCAATTCATCATATGTCGGTAGCTCTCTTGCCTCTGTTGTCACGCAATGCAGTGATCTAATCATCATGTTGCAATTCAGTGTCGTCACTTCGTGTAACTGATTCTGCCATCGCTTTACTTCTTCATCTGAATTCGAAGTGTAGGAGCTTTCGCTCTCCCATGAGATCCTCGTATCTGCAGTCAGATTTACCCAATCTTGGTCTCATGTAGTTATTTTGTAAATACAATCAGGATCATCATTGCTATCATCGTCACGCACTGGTTCAATGTAGCCTGCTCCTTTGGCTGGGTCCAATGGGACTACTACGCGTAATGCCTTTTTCTCAAATATCATTTTGCGCTTCTTCAGGTTGATGACTCCATTCATATCGGTGGCCCAGACTATTCCTAACAATGCGGGATAGGGATTTTTGTCATCAACAATCTCTATTACTTCAAAATCCGCCTGTGCGCTTTCACCTTCAATATCAACTGTTACCCCTTGCAACCTTCCCATGGGAAAATCTTCTGTTGGTTTGCCATTCATAATTGAATAGGGGACTATTGTAACATGGCCCATGTGTTCCCATGTTTGCTTCAGTAATACATTCGCGTCCAAACCCAGATCTAGGATTACCTGATCCATTTCATACTTTCCAATCTATGCAGTCAACCTCATCTCCCTTCCAGTGCACAATGCATGCTTCCCCAACTTCCAGACTATGCGCAGTTCTCCTAACCCCGCACACCTAGTGATTAGTTCTTGTAGTCCTTTAATTGCCTTATTGTCACGCAGAAGTTTCATGCACGTCTCCAGAAAGGTAGTGAGCATTGAAGGATCCATTCCTGGCTCTGGTTGATCCTTACTACCTGAAGTGGAGGCCTCCGTGAAGCTCTTTTTAGCTTCCATGAATGTCTCCTTTGCGCGCTCTAAATCAAACTCGGGTTCCTTTACAGGAGCTTTGTGGACCCACGTACTTTCCTCTAGCTACTTCCCTGTATCCTCTCGCATGGCCGCACCTCTTCTGAGCATCATGTTTACATTCAAGTCCTCTTCGCATGGCTCAAATCTCATCATTTGTATATTCTAAGTCAGGGGGGCTGGAATACACCCTTTTCGCACATCCTCGTGATTAGCATATGATAGTCTATTGTTTAATGATCAAACTGAGCACAATACGTAAAGGATATCCTTGTCAAGTTGGTACAATCACAGGCATAGTGCCCTGGTCCTCCGCAATTGTAAAAAATTAATTGTCTGCGGCCCCTTCCTGGTCCCATTCCACCTCATCCTCGACCTCACCCATGAAATCCAGCGCGCGTCATCCCCACATCTGGGTCGAGGGCTCATGTTTCGGTCTGCATCCTATAGTCAGGGGTCCGATCCATCATTAGCTCATAACTACGACAAGTGTGCTCATCGTGGCCTACCGACTGAAAAAAATTACAAAACAATTGTTGTGGTGTCTGTGTATACTTTTGCAACAAATGAAAATTATCCATCATGTGTTTCCCTCCTATCTGACAAATCGCGCACCATAAAGCAGGTGTCACACTTGACCCTACCTGTGCCTTTGGTCTCAATGGCATTGGCCCTCCTCCTTCCAAGTAGTTCACGAACACTGGACACTGATCCTTGTCATGGCCCTGGCCTTTCCATTTTATGCACCATACTTCCTCATGCACCTCTAGCTATGGTGGCCTATACTGCTTCAAACTTTGCATTTCCAAACATAGATTCTGTAGTTGTGCATGGATTTGTTAAACTCCCAGCCCAGGGTCTTGAATGGGGGTCTCATGTAATCTCATCGCCATTTCCAATGCTTCAGCCTAGGTAGAAAGTTTCTGCTGTGACAACGCCGTCCTCAAGTGTGGTATCAAAGATGCTACAAACCATGCGTGATGTTGTCCATCTGTCAACATCATATTGGCTTCATGTATCGCACTCTTCAGCTATTGATCCAGATCCCAAGGAGTCTCGCCCAGGAGCATCGCGATTTCTTTAAACCCGATGATTGATTGTGTTTCTGACTTTGGCCTGTTAAATTCCTTATTTAGCACATTTTGGATCTCTGTTATCCCTAGGTTTGGGTGGTCGTTAGAGTGCTTGATATACCATGTCAATGCACGATCCTGCAGCATGCTCACCAATGTAGCCTTCTTAATATTGTTGTCCGTGACACCTTGTGCTTCCCATACTTCTCTTAACACAAACCAGAATTGGTTTGGATCTTCATTCCCTACTCCTCTTAACACTGGCAGTTTAATTGTGTTGGCCATACTGAACTGTGGAGGTGGTGGAGGTGGAGTGGGTGGATATGGAGGTGAGGGAGGTGAAGCGGGTGGTGGTGTGGGTTGAGGTGGTAACCGCGGAATGCGCTGCCTTATCAAACTGATCACGCTTCTGGGAGAGACCTTAGCAAACTCTTCCTCGCTCTCTCACAAGGGTGAAATTAAGGGACTGCTTTCTAATTCTTCGCTACTCTTGTATATCTTTTCGCTTCGCGTAGTCCCAAACATTAATGTATTCGCATGACCCTTTTTTCACACAATAACATCTTAATCCAAGTATTCAAGGACTTAATATACTTACCTCATGGTCCCTTGAGAAAGCATCACTCTACCTCATTGTAGCTCACAGTTGTGTCTACCGCAAACTCATTGTTAAATCCCCCTATTATCCGGTCAAGCCAATGGTTCACAACTCGTGCGATCTTATCTTCTAATGCTTCTAGCCTGTGCACTAATTCCAGAGTCCACACTATTGGTTTGTTGAGCCTACACCTTCCCTGGTTGTCGGCTAACTTCGCGATCCACTCATACAACTCAAAAGGAAAGGATGCAAAGAAAATCTTGTGGATTTCTGTATACACGTAGCACTCCAACCACTTTTCCTCAGATACTTGCAGAGTTCTATTTTCCTGTGTCGCGAACTCATGGATCTTCTTGTCCAACCACTCTTCAATTTCCTTCTTTGTTGGGTTCTAGTGGCACGACATCAGACATCCCTTATGTAGATCCAGGTCTCAGCAAGGAAACCATTTGTTGGCTTAGTAGGGCTTGACTGAGGTTCAGAAGTGATTTAGCCAAGCAAATCCCAGTACTACTGGCTTTTTCTGCAACAGTCCGGAGTGCGGACTAAGGTCTCACCCGAAGTAGTATGGGAGGGTGCTAGAACCAGGTTTCCGTACCCTGGGGATGTCTGATAGGTGATTTGTAAGTAGTCCAACCTTCGTACTTACTGCACTAAGCACACCCACGAGTACCTCGCATCCTGTGATACTATCTTCATGCAGTTCTAGCCGCAGTGCGACCCATGTTATTTACCCAAGTCTTCCTTAATTAGGCTCTGTTAGCTCATTACTTAGATTATTTTCATAGATAAGCATTCATACAAGTATTTATAAATTACGCGTAGTAAATAACAGAGTAAAAGTAATGCATAACATCAAAATACAGATCCAAGAACAGATGCATAAAGTAAACTTCTCTTTATTAACTTTCAATCCCAAGTATAGACCTGACTCCACCTTGCACACTTAGCTTTAGGGGTCCACGCACTCAGCTGCGAACTCTACTAGGCCTTTGCAGACTCAGATGCAGAGCTTCTTCCTACTACTATGACCAAGTACACTTCAGATCCAACGCTTAACCTCGAACCATGCCTTCGCTGTTCTATTTTTCATTCCCTTAACTATCTTTACTCTTAGAGCCTCGCTCTATTTATACAATCCCATGGTTCGTGGACCATAGGTAGGTTGACACAACTTTACATTAAATTACAATATTTTAGGGTAGACAACCTCATGACTCATCCTAGACTTCATGCTCCGTGCCCACAATTTGCGGATTCTTACAATACAATTGAACAAAACTTGGGCTTTCATCCCCAAAACCTATTGCGGGGGATCCCATGCCCAACACCAACCATCATACCACTTCGGTTTGAGTTCTGAGTGAGTCCCAACCACTTCTTTTCCTTATTCCTCCCATCACTCACCTTCCCTAAGCTCCATACTACTGTCCAAATCACTCCATATGCTTTCGGCCTATTCCTATAGGAAAATAGGGGATCTTGTAGGTGAATTAGAACATCTTGTAGGACAACCTGTAGTGGCCTGTTTTGAGCCCGATTTGTGAGAAATGCATCACAAAAGCTAGGAGAAGACCCCTGATTGCATCCAAAGCCATTTGACCCATCACAACCATCTCTCTCCACACATAACCCACTTTCCATACAATCAAGAAGGATTAGCATTCATGTTTTCACAAAAAGACAAAAGGAAAAAGGTTGTTATTCTTATTGATGTGCACAGTGGTTAAGTGATTGATTAGATCAGATTTGATTCTTAGGTTAGTTAGGATTTCACATGTGTTAAATTAAGAATTCTTTTGAAGCAAGCTATCTTAACAAATAGCTATATGAGTTGTGTCTTTTAGGCATCTATTTTAGTCTTTCATTACTGCAGTAGGTAGCATTTCAATCCTCTCAATTAGGGTAAAATTCTCCTTTCTCAATTGGTGATCAAACTTCTTCTAAATCAATAGAAGGCTGGTTTTAGAAACCCTAGTGGTCTATCACCCAGCTCAACAGTGACAAAGAGTGGACCCATTGCATCTATTTGTGTCTACAGCATTGTCACCTCCAAGTTTGTATGAACCTTGGGTTGATGAAGTAAAGTTGGTAGCCCCAGGAGTTGCAGCATCCTTGTGGCAATACTAGTGCTCATCACTTTTTGGTGCCATTTCCAGGGAGGTGTCTGAGTAGATGTGATTTCTTCTTCCTTTCTTCCATTTCTTATCTCTTTCATTCTACCATTAGTTTCATTTTTTCAAGATAGTTGTAAGTTGGTTTGCTTTCCTTTTCCATTTTGCAAGTGATTTCATTCAGCAGTTAGTTTCAATTCAGTTAATCTTTTCTATTCTATAATTAGTCTTAAAGAATGAAAAAAAAAAAAACAAAACACTTCTTTCATGCCTCGTAGGAATAGGGATAACTTAGGAAAATTTCTACCAAATACCCCCACCACTTCAAACATCCAACCTTCCCTCTTCTTCAGTGGTTGTGAATTAGAGGACCCCTTAGGCGAACAACCAGAGATTTTTGAAGAGCCTATAGGGGAAGAAGAAGAACCCATTCCAACTAACATAATGGATGAAAATAGAAATGAAAGGGGACATAGAGATAGACTTGAGGGTGATTTTCCCATCAGAGAAACCAATGGGGATGCCAAGATGAAAAACATAAGCCCCTCTGCTCTTCCTCACTTCCATGGCCTGACCTCAGAAGATCCAGATACTTTCTTCTTTGAATTTGTTTTCATATGTAGAACTTATGATTACACCACTGATGATCAGAAGTTGAAATTATTCCCATCCACTCTCAAGGATGCAACTCTACATTGGTTCATGGGTTTACTTGGGGATAGTATCACCTCCTGGGCTCAGATGCAGCAAGATTTCAACAACAAGTATAGGGACTACTGCAGGTCCAAAGACACCAAAGAGGAAATTTTTAGAATGACCTTGGGGCATGATGAGTCCTTAGAGGATTTTGAGGAAAGATTCCAGATCAGCAATAAAAAGGCCAGGTGAATACTTGATCTTAAGCCACTTAAGCTAGTCTTCCTTAGGGTGATAAGGGAAGATTTCCTGGATACCCTAAACCTACTATCAGGAGGGGACATCTACCAACTACCCTATGAGGATATCAATACTATTTTTAAGAACCATTCTAGGGTAGTTAGAAAAAAGGGTAGGGTTAGTCAAATAGTGGCCAACTCATCCTCTTCCACCACATCTATAAAAAGTGAAATTGGAAACATATTGGAAGATTTTAAGAGTGAAATACCACAAACCCTTTCCCTACATGTGGACACTATGCAAATAAAGAGGAAGCAAAAGGAAGCAGAGAGAGAATTAGCCATCTTTTGCCCTAGATGAACAAGAAGGCACCCTAGAAACGAATGTCCATTAAACTTGATAGAAATTTACTTGGTCTGTGAAGAAAACCACTCCACAGACAAGTGCCCTTATCTACCTGGACTAAAATTTGTGTATCCAGGAACTGAGGGGGTGATTGAACAACTCTGCTACATAAATCAAAGGAGGCCTCATGGGCCTCGACCATACTAGCAGGGAATGTAAGGGTCGTCCTATGAATATTACAAGCCTAACTAAAACACATCCTTTCCTTCTCTGGGCCCCCCTTCTCATCCCTCCTGGTCTACACCTTCTCCCTAGTCTTTTGTACCTCAGTACCATTCCCAGCCAACCAACCAACCATTTCGGCCATATGCTCCTCCACAACCTTAGTGGAATGCACCACCCCAGGGGTGGAGGCCCTCATACAACAATGCTCCAACTTTATTGCCTTCACCTCCTACTCAAACACATCTTTTACACCCTACTCCACGTAAACAACCTCAGATGCCTGCCCAACCAAACCCGAACTCGAACAATAGACAAACACAGTAGGTCTACAAAGGAGAGACATCCTACCCTGCTTATGATGTGGAAATTTAGGAAATCAACCTTAGGTATGGGAGAGTGCTCCCGGATAACCAACCTCCATCTCCACCTAGGGAGAGTGAGGAGGAAAGAGAGGAAAGTGCCTAGAGCAAATCCATGACCGTTTCCTGAAATATTAAATCATATAGTCCAGCATACCCCAGAAGAGAATGAACTTCTGGGTGAATTGAAAAATCTATGTGTCAAAATCCCACTTCTCCAAGCTATTAAGGATGTACATATTTACAGAAAATTGATCAAAGCGAAGTGTTTTAAACATCCAAGGAGGCAAAAAAGAGACACCCCTACCATTGATGTCATTGGACAATTGTCCGACTTAATGATGGGGCAAGTAATTTGCCCAAATTATTTAGACCCTAGAAGCCCTGTAGTAGATGTACACATCAATGGCACCCTTGTCACACATACCTTGATTGATCTTGGGGCTTCCATTAATGTAATTACTAAGAACACCATGCTCAAGCTGAATCTCTAGGGTTCAGTAATAAAAAACACGACAGTCTTGTAGCTTGCAAACCGATCCACAGTAGCCCCCGAGCAGATCATTAAGGATGTGATGGTCTCCATTGACTCCTGGGATTACCCTACAAACTTCTTAGGTCTCCAGCCTAAGACCAAATTTAATGGTTATCCTCTCATACTTGGGAGGCCTTGGTTAGCCACTTCTGATGCCTACATTAGTTAAAGGGTTGGAAACATGACTATCAAAAATGGGCATCTATCCAAGCAATTGGTCGTGTACCCTCCTGCTCAGCTATCTCTAGAACATGACTTACCTATATAACTACAGGAGGAGGAATAATATGAAGTCTACTCTGCCCAACTCTATACCCTAGAAACTTCCATGGGAGGAGGACAGCCTCATGAAGACGATTTAATTGAACACATCCTTTAAAATCCAACTCCCAATAGCATGTCTCTGGAGGAAGTAGTGAAGGAAACCAAGAACAACCATCAGATTGATCTATGCTTAGCTGACTCAAACCCTACTCGTGTCAAGACAATAGAATTCAGCCTTGAAAGAACGCTGAAAATCAACCCCTCTCTTTCTGCACACCAAGAAGAAGAGTTATGTAATATGCTAAGAGAGCATTTGGATGCCTTTGCTTGGAATTACAAAGAAATGAAGGGAGTGCACCCCTCAGTGTGTACTCACCAAATTTACATCAAAGAAGGTTGCAAACCAGTCCAAAAACCCCAAAGGAGAATGAATCCAACTCTCAAGGATATAGTCAAAGAAGAGTTTCAAAAGCTGCTAAATGCATGATTTATTTACCCTATCTCGGATAGTAAGTGGGTGTCTCCTTTGATGTTGGTTCCAAAGGGAAATGGAAAGTGGACGATTTTTGTTGATTACAGAGAGTTAAACAAAGAAACAAAGAAGGACCATTTCCCTCGACCTTTCATTGACCAAGTGTTAGATGGCCTGGTAGGGAAATAGTTTTTCTCTTTCTTAGATGGATTCAACGGGTACAACCAAATCCAGATTAGCCTAGAGGACTAGGATAAAACCACCTTCACCTGTCCTTGGGGTACTTTCACTTATAGGGTCCTTCCTTTTGGTCTATGCAATGCACCTGCCACTTTCCAGAGAGCAGTCCTGAGTATGTTTGCATAGCTAGTCCATGATGCAATAGAAATTTATATGGATGACTTTACAGCCTATGGGTGTGATTTCTAGGAGGATATCTCTAACCTGGGTAAGGTGATGAACAAATGCATTGAAATGAACTTATCCCTTAGTCCCAAAAAATGTGGGTTCTTGATGACTGCAGGGACTATTCTAGGTCACTCAATATCCTAGGAAGGACTGGAGGTAGACCCAAATAAGATAGCCATCATTATGTAGACCCACAAAAATAGAGGGATGTTAGAAGTTTTTTAGGTTTATCTGGATACTATAGGAGATTTATAAAAGATTTCAGCAAGTTAGCTTCTCCTTTATTTCGGTTATTGGCCAAAGACTCTGAATTTTTATGGTCAGAAAGCTGTCAAGAAGCCTTAAACACCCTAAAGGACAAGTTGACTACTGCGTCTAGTCTCAGAGGCCCAAATTAGAGACTTCCTTTTCATATACATGCTGATGCCTCTCACAAAGCCATAGGAGCAACTCTAGGATAGATCGATGACAAGCTACCTTATGCCATTTACTTCATCAGTAAGAATTTTTTGAAAGCTTAGCTGAACTACATAGTGACTGAAAAAGAGCTCCTATATGTTGTGCATTCATTGAACAAATTTAGGCATTACATTACAGGTTACCAAACATTTGTACATACTGACCATGCTGTAATTAAATACTTTATGAATAAACTTGATGTGAATGACTAGATTATTAGATGGTTACTTTTATTACAATAGTTTGATTAAATATTATTGATAAGCTTAGTAAGGAGAATGTCATTGAAAATTTTGTATCCAGGTTAACTTTTCCTACAGGGGAGGAAGAAATGGTTGATGACCAGTTACCAGATTAACACTTATTTTCCGTTTCAGTTCTCTCTCCATGGTTTGCTAATATAGCAAACTACTTAGTGTTTGCACAGTTCCCACCGAATTTGTCCTCCAAAGAGAAAAGCAAGATTGTGAGGAAGAGCACCCCATTCACTTGGATTGGGGGCAACCTCTTCAAACTAGGCCTAGATCAAATTATGAGAAGATGTGTTAGGGAGGAGGAAGTATTTGACATCCTTCTGACCTATCATGATGGGCCTTGTGGAGGTCACTTTGTAGCCAAGAGGACAACATTCAAGGTGCTACAAGCTAGGTATTATTGACCCACTCTTCATCAAGATGTGAGAAGGTATACTAGTCAGTGTGATTAGTACCAAAGGATGGGAAAGCCTTCTCCAAGGGATGAAATGCCTCTAAAACCTCACGTGACTTTCAAGCCATTTGACAAGTGGGGCATTGATTTCATTGGACCTATTGGCCCTCCATCTAGGAAAAAGTTGTACATCATTGTGTGCACTGACTATTTTACCAAATGGGTTGAAACTAAGGCAATAAAGGCAACAAAAGACAAGAAAGTGGCTGATTTCTTAAGGGAAAATGTATTTTCTAAGTTTGGGTACCCTAAAGAACTAGTCACTGATCAAGGTAGCCAGTTTACATCTCACATGATTGAAAATTTGTTAAGCCAACACAAGATCAAGCATAGAACATCCACTCCTTACCACCCACAAGCTAATGGGAAAGTGGAGGTGACCAAGAAAGTGTTGGAGGAAATTTTGACCAAAGTGATTAGTAACAACATAAAAGATTGGGCAAATAGATTAGTTGAGGCCACTTGGACCTACAATACCACCTGGAAAACCACCACTAGATTCACTCCCTATGAGTTGTTCTATGGGAAAAAGGCCCTATTGTCCATTGAATTTGAGTACAATACATTGAGAATGGTAGCACAACTAGATTTAGATCTCACCAATGCACAACAAGAGAGATTGCTCCAGCTGAATGGGTTTGATGAGTTTATAATGCATGCCCTCTTGCACACAGAGGTGACTCAAGTTCAAAGGAAGATTTGGCACTCCAAGAACATAAAGGACAAAAATTTTGAAGAGGGTGGTTGGGATTTGTTGTATGATTCCAGATACAAAGATTTTAAAGGCAAGTTAAGGACTATATCGTTAAGGCCTTATATCATAGAGAAATGTCATGATAATGGTTCAGTGCAGATAAGAACCATTGATGCAGAGGCTATTCCTTTACTTTTCAATGGGCACAAATTGAAGGTCTACAAGAATCCATTATCAAAATAAGAATTCATTAATGGAACCAAAAAGCCAGTAATGGTGGTGGAGCAAATCTCAAATTCTACCCCATCAAGTCACTGAAAAAAATTTAAAAAAAAGTAGAAAATAAAAATAAAAAATAAGGAGACTCAGGTGAAAACTTCCATGAGGCATCTGAGTCCCACTGTTGGGTTGAAAACCTCTTGAGGTAGCTCAATGGTGTCAAAAAAAAAATATCTTTGGGTGAAAACCTCTTTTGAGGCACCCAAGGAAAGTAGCTAGGATGAAAACCTCTTGGAAGCAGACTAGTTGTTTAAAAAGAAAAAAAGAAAAAAAAGAGAGATAAACAAAATAGAGACAAGATAAGATCAAAATGACCTATACAGTTCATGGTTTCATTCCTCCATTCCATATCCTTCGTCATTCCATCATTCCCTCCTTTTTTGAACTCATCTAGTTCAATTTGCAAGGGTTCTATGTTTTCTACAGGATTCCCTGAAAATAGTGGCTTGGGAATCCCAAGGAAATTAACCCTAGAGCAAGGGGATGACTTGATTATGTCAAAAAATCAAGTGTCTACTTCACCATCTCATCACCATGTCTCTCTCCACCATGATGATCACTACGTCATTCATCCAATAAAGTGAGTTTCAATTTTTTTTTACAGAGTTCAAAAAAAGAAAAACTTGAAAGCTATACCTCTCATTCACAAATTCCTATTCCCTTTTCTCTACCCATTCCAACCATCCTCATGCTCTAGAAGTGAAGGATTGATTAAAAAATTTGAGGGAGAGGCAGCTACATGACATCATGTAGGAAATCCTATAACAACCTAACCCATAAAACAAAAAAATTACAGGTTGCAGTCAGCTTGAGCATGGAGATCCAGAGGTAAAAGAAGCTCCTCCAGATCTTAGCAGAAGCAGCTAGATCATGATAAATACAAAGAATAAGTAGAAAACACCTGAAAGCTATAACTCTCATTCATCAATCCATAGACCCATTCTCTACACATGCCAACCATCCTCATGCTCTAGAAGTGAAGGATTGATTAAAAAATTTGAGGGAGAGGCAGCTACAGGACATCCTATAGGCAATCCTATAACAACCTATCCCACAAAACAAAAAATCACGGGTTGCAATCAGCATTAGCATGGAGATCCAGAGGTCAAAGAAGCTCCTCCAAAGCTTAGCAGTAATAGCAGGATCATCAACATCACCATCCAATACTTGCACATCAAATAAAAACATCAAAGGAGGACAAAAAGAAGAAGAAGAGAAAAACACATACAAAAAATACACAGCAAGGACTTCACTCTCCAACAAAGCAACATAAAGGCATCTTACCACAGGTATGTCTCTCGCTTCAACTCTCTCGTTATCATAATATGATCAAACATGTAGATTTGTGAAAGAGTTGGTTTTATAATCAAAAAGTGGCTAGTTATATTGGTCACATTCGGTCAATTAACAAGGAGAATACAATTAGTTCATTACAAATGTGGCAGTAGTCATGTCAGGAGAAAGGAGAGATGAGGTCGAAAGTGGTTAAGTTATGGATGCCTGAAATGGGAGTTGATTACAAGGTAAGGAGAACGATGATGTGGTAGTGGGACCAACAATCCAAAAATAGATACTTGTACCTCAGTTAATAGCACACCATCCCACTCAAATCACCCATATGATGAAATGACACTTATTTATCTCTTCTATAAGATTCATTCATGAAAAGACAAAAAATTTAATGAATGAATTGGTTTCCTAGCTTATAGAGGCAAGTTGTTTTGACTACCTGGATTTCAGTTCCTTGTTTAGAATTGGTTGAAACTGCTCCTAGAAGGAGGAGCTCGACCCATAGAGGCTAGCGAATGGGTTGTCATGGTCTGTATTATGTATTTTCTAAATCATTTTCATGGTTGGACTCTTGGGAAAGCTTTGAGGCTTCATTGTACACTTTATCTCTGCAATTTTGGCAAAGGAAAGACCAGGGTTTTGCAGCACTATTTTGGATTCCTGTGGTTATTTGTGTTGATGGTGTGTTTCTCTCATGTACTTGTAAGTTTTGTTATGTATATCATTTTCCAACTCTTCTCTTCTGCAAATTAGGCAAATGAAGTGTTAAGGTAGAATTCATGGTTTTCTATGCTCTGCCTTTAAGTTTGCTTAATATCTATGTTTTCGTCTGTTTAAGGAGAACTCCTGAAGATTTCTTTCTCTCCTTAGCTC
>Ga0115851_100884_pt1 | contig 14963 bp, 13 predicted proteins | sample InSIn2gowninarea_FD_83865 | JGI IMG/M metagenome (GOLD analysis project Ga0115851, IMG submission 83865)
TGTGATAACCTGTAGGAATTGAGGTGGGAACGGAAGGGAACAATATTGCTTTAGTTGGTGGTATTATTTTGTATATAATTCTATTACTAATTTTTATGGGCTATTTTAGTTTTTTTAGATATGTTAAATATGCTTGGTAAAGGGGATATATCTAAAGAATCGTATGATGAAATCGTTAACCTCTGCAAGAGATGTACAAGAGGAGCTACAAATATATCAAAAAGTAGAGATAATACTTATTCAAGGGTCCAGAAATTAGCCAGTGGAGGAGCAACAAGAGCTGAAATAGGTAATATACTTGAGGAATTCAAAATTGAAATGTTAAGTTCTTTTGCTTCATAGATTGATACCTTGTAGGTTAAGAGGAAACAAGTAGAGGCAGAAGTCGCTTTGGCCATCTTCTGTCCTAAATGCAGAGAAAAACATCCACTAAGGGAATGTCCATTGGACAAGGTACCAATTTGCACCATTTGTGGGAAGGACCATGAAACTCAACAATGCCCCTCTTTACCAGGGATAAAGGCAGCGTTACAACCAACTGAGGAGGAAGTTGAAGCAGTTTATCTGCTGACACAAAGGAGGCATTGGCAACCACGAGGACAAGGTACGAACTCTAGTATGCCATTTAATTGTTAGAATAATTATCCTTCTTTTAATCAAGCAAATTACCCACCCTTCAACCAAATGCAATACCCACCCTTCAATCAAATGAATTTCCCACCCATGCAGAAAACAAACCCTCCCTTTGTAGACCCTGCAATGTGGACTCCTTGGCTTCTACAACAATCTTATTTTAATCAATGGAACCCAAACTGGAGAGCTCAACAAACTTCGTTCCCAAACCAATTTCCTCAATTCCAGTAATAACTTTCTCTCCCATCAGGTACTCCAATAAATAATCAGACAATGAAAACCTAGCTTCCTATACAACTAAACCCTAACCCTAATAATAATAAAGTTGTGCAAGTCATCAACATTCAGAACCTACCTACATCTCCTGTGCAATGTAATGATATTCATTTACGATCCAGGAGAGTAGTTGAGCTGATTATTGATGATATTACCTCTTCTAACTCTAACAAAGAAGAGACAGAAAAGAATAATTTACCTAATAAGGGTGCTGAAATAGTCAAGCCATCCTCTAATAAAACTGCTGAAACAGTAGAGACACCATTCCCTAAATGTTTAGCTCTCGCTAAGACACTTGAGCTGCCTGTTTTTAATCTTCTAGAGGAATTGCAGAATCTTTACATTAAAATTCCACTTTTACAAGCACACAGAGATGTACAAATCTATAACAAAGTCATCAGAGACATTTGCATCAAGAAACCTGGTAGGAAGGCTAAAGATCCCCTTACAGTTCATGTGATGGGTGATCTAGCTACTTTAATGTCAGGAAAAGTTCCTCCTGTAAAATATGGTGATCCTGGTCACCTTACAGTCACAGTACAGGTCGGAAAAACTATTGTTTCACGTTTTCTTCTAGACATAGGTGCTGCTATAAATATTATGACCCTTGAAATTGCACAGCTATTAAAGTTGAAAAATGTGATTAGAGAGACATCAACTATCCTAAAATTAGCTAATCATTCCACAATCAAACCAGAGGGGGTTATTGAAGACTTGATCATTTCAATTGAATCCTGGAATTGCCCAGCTGACTTTGTTGTATTACATACTAAAGAAAAGTTGGGGGGGGAATCCTCTGATTTTGGGGAGAACCTGGCTGGCTACAGCAGATGCTTTTATCAGCTATACATTAGGTTCAATGAAAATTTCTAATGGATGTGAAACTAAGCAGCTTATGTTGTACCCTCATGCTACATGTATGATTAACAATAATGATTTTGTATGGTTAGACTATGATGATAATGATACTCAATCCATTTTGACCATTGGACAACCCTTAACTCTTAAAGACACCACAGAAGATGAAGTAATTAGTAATTTTATTTCTAAACCTTCCTCAGTGACTTCTAAAACATATAATCAGTTAATTGTAATTCTAGACCCTGAAACACAATAAAAGCTTAAATTTAAAAATTCACCTCAAAAATCAACTACTATCTCGTCTAAAAGCATAGTAGTACAAATCGAACCTCACAAAAAATTGATTATAAACCCCAATTTATCAGATGCTGAAACACAACAGCTAATGAAGTTGCTCCATGAAAACAAGGAAGCATTCGCATAGGACTACACAGACATGAAGGGGATCTCTCCTGAATTATGTACTCATCGTATCTATATTAAGGAGGGGGCCCGACCAATCTGTCAACCCCAGCGATGAATGAATCCCAATTTGAGGGAAATTTTTAAGGAAGAACTTCAAAAGTTGCTTAATGCAGGGTTTATATACCCCATATCTAACAGTGAATGTGTTTCTCTGTTGGTGATAGTACCTAAGAAAAATGGGAAATGGAGAGTGTGTGTAGATTATAGAGTCTTAAACAAAGCCACTCAAAAATATCATTTCCCCTTGCCATTTATTGATCAGGCACTGGACAACTTGTTAAGGAATAAATTCTTTTCCCTTTTAGATGGTTTTAGCGGATATAACCAAATCAGAATTTCACTCCAAGATCAAGACAAGACCACTTTTACTAGTCCTTGGGGAACTTTTGCTTATAGAGTTCTCCCATTTGGACTATGTAATGCTCCAGCAACGTTTCAAAGAGCAGTGACAGGAATTTTTTCTGATATGCTTAATGATTCTTTGGAGATATTTATGGATGACTTCACTACTTATGGTGTGACTTTTGAAGATGCATTACAAAACCTTGAGAAAGTACTTAAACGATGCATACAAGCTAATCTCTCCTTGAGTACTGAAAAATGTCATATGATGATGAACGAAGGAATTGTACTGGGACACTTCATTTCATTCCTTGGGATTCAAGTAGATCCATCTAAAGTACAGGTAATTCAGACCCTTCGTATTCCTAAAACACAAACTAATGTAAGAAGCTTTTTAGGACATGCTAGATATTACAGAAGATTTATCAAATTTTTTTCTAAAATAGCTTCTCCTTTGTTTGTGTTACTTATGAAAAATGCTGAATTCAAGTGGATTGATGCCTATCAGAAAGGATTTGATGAACTTAAGCATCAATTGCCTACAGCTCCTATTCTGAGGGGACCTGATTTGGAACTTCCCTTTCACATATCCTCGGATGCTTCAGATACTATAATTTGAGCTGTCTTGGGACAAGAAGAGAATAATCTTCCTTATGCTATCTATTTCATTAGTAAGAATATGACCCCTGCTGAATTTAATTACACAGTTATTGAGAAAGAATTTTTAGCCGTCATTTATGCTATTAATAAATTTCGATATTGCATTACTGGTTATCCTACTTTTGTTCATACTGACCACTCAGCTATCAAGTATTTAATGAATAAATCTGTCACAAATGCTCGAGTTACCAGGTGGTTATTGTTACTACAAGAATTTGATATTACAATTGTAGATCGACTAGGTAAAGAAAATGTAGTTGTTGATTTCCTTTCTCGGATAAAAACTGATGATAATACTCCAGTAGATGATTCCTTTCCTAATGAGTATTTGTTTGCAGTATCTGCTCACTCATCGTGGTATGTAGACATTGCCAATTATCTGGTTGCAGGGAAGCTACCGTCACACCTATCACATTGGGAGAAAAGAAAGATCATTCAACAAAGTGCTTGGTATAACTGGATAAGTGGGTGTCTTTTCCATACAGGACTTGATCAAGAAATCTGAAGATGCATTTGAGAAGATGAGGTTTATGATATATTGAAGGCTTGTCATGATGATCCTTATGGAGGGCATTTTGCTGATAAGAGAACAACACATAAAATTCTCAGGATGGATTATTATTGGCCTTCACTTTTCAAGGATGAAAAGAAGTATGTTAGGGCCTGTGATAGTTGCCAGAGAATGGGCCAACCTAATCATAGAGATGAAATGCCATTGAACCCCCAGGTAATACTTGAACCTTTTAAAAGATGGGCTCTATATTTTGTAGGACCCATAAATCCTCCATCCAACCAAAAATTTTATATATTGGTTTGTACAGATTATATGACTAAATTGGTGGAAGCTAAGGCAATTATTAGAGCTAATGAAGAATCTATTTTAACCTTTTTATTTGAATAAATCTTCGTTAGGCTTGGAGTGCCTAGAGAACTAGTCACAGATGGAGCACCTCCTTTCAATTCTCATGGTTTTAAGCTGCACTTCAAAAATATCATATCAATCATAAAATGACTACACCTTACCACCCCCAAGCTAATGCTCAGGTGGAAAGTACAAATAAAGTCCTGGAATCTATTTTAACAAAAACAGTGAAGGAGAATAGGAAGGATTGGTCTCAAAGGATACCTGAGGTATTATGGGCTTATAGAACTACCTGGAGAAACACTACAGGTTTTTCACCCTATGAATTGGTTTATGGTAAAAGTGTTGTTTTTCCTGTGGAATTTTAAATTAAAACCTTAAGAACTGCTTTAGCTGTTAACCTTGATTTGACTGATGCACATACAGCTAGGTTGCAGCAGGGGCAGGAACTGGATGAAAAAAGGTTGGATGCCATCCACCAAACAACTACGATTCAACAACAAAGAACCAGGTGGCATGATAAAACTATTAAGCACAAGCAGTTCCAAAAAGGTAATTGGGCTCTATTGTATGATTCCTGGTTTGAAAAATTTCAAGGAAAGTTATGAACAAGGTGCCTGGGACCTTATGAGATAGATACTATTTTTCCCAATGGAATAGTAAGGCTCCGAACAATTGATGATGCTAGAACACCATTGTTAGTGAATGGGTATCGGCTTCGTCCACCCAACAACCAATTTCTAAGGATGATTTTTAAACCACTTGCATGGAAGATTCACATTATATCCTTTTGGGGGAGCCTGCTGCCCCTGATTGCATTTAATATCTGCATTATATATTTTTCTATTATTAGATTAGCATATTTAACTAATAATCCCTGTCAAGGGTTGCCATGTTATAATTTATTATTTTGCAAATCTTAGATTGGGAGGCTGGTTGGAAAGAACAATTGTATTGCAAGCAGGATCAAGTTTCATTTTGGGAAGCATTCTCATCTCACCTCAATTCGTAGCTCATTTCCCCACATTACCTCTCAACAACACTTTCCTATTTTGTTTCACAACAATATTTTTCTTTATTTTCCCTGTTGATGAAACACCATTTTCCCGTTGCTGCAACACCATTTTCCTTGTTGCTGAAACACCATTTTTCTTGTTGCCGAAACACCAATTTTCCCCGTTACTGAAACACCGACTTTCTCCATATTTCCCTAAAACACCGATTTTTCCCATTTTTCCCGTAGTTGAAACATTAATTCTTCTCAAAAGGATGGATACATATTAATTTCCATTGCGAGAAATATCTATTGATCCTTATAAATTTATTATTTCATGACCTCTTCCTATGTTTATAAAAGCCTTTCATATAAATACCCTCAGATTACAAAATCCTTTTCATAACCATTCGTGATCTATTAGCAACGAATATCAATCAAAGGTAAACATGAGGTATGCATTTTTTTGTGTAAATATTAAACTATAGTTAATTAGAATATTGACATGATTAACGCAATCGTAGTACATTCAAACTTATCATTTGAGCCACGCTTGGGCAGGGAATACCAAAATGTTGCAATCATTTCACGATACTCCAATCACCATCATTCTTTTACCACGATTATGTATCGTCACCCCATCTTTGTCTTATTATGTCATGACCTTATTTCTAAAACTTACTCTGTTTCAGGTGTGGTAACTTGGCTCTATACTGTGCATTTTACTGAAGAAAGTAACTATGGGAGGTAATGCTATTCGAAATGAAACTGGATTAACAGTTCTATTGGAATTGCACCCAGAGGTATATCGGATTTTTCAATAGGAAAGCTAGGTAGATTATTTTCGAAGACTCCAAGAATTTGATCCTCAACAAGTCCTTGAATTCGCACGCAATCTACAGGAAGGCTACTTTACTGTTCAAGGAGTTTGAATTCCAGTAACAAAGGATGATATAGCACATGTTTAAGGTTTACCAGCTGCTCGCATTCGATGGTTCAATCGCAAACACATTATTTTGAATGCACAATAGGACTTCCTTCTACCAGGAGAGTGGGCCGAGCCTAAAGGCAGGGGTGTTGCACTTCATTCATTACCACCTCCATGGTCGAAAGTTGTTGAGTCTGTAAAGCACTATCTCACCTATGAAGGAAATTACCAGGTAGTTTATTAGCATGATTTTGTGATGTTGAATCATTTAAGACAAGGTCGTTTGTTAAATATGTTGTATTATTTACTTGGGTGTCTAAAGAATATGTCACATTATTCCATGAATGTGAACTACCCACTCCTTTCCTTCACTCACCACCGTCTTGTTCAGATTTTAATTCAGAGGAGCTTTTCCCAACAAAATCCCCCTCTCCTTAACAACCCACCCCCAAAACCTCGTTAAGATGTTGAAATTCCTCAAGCAATAGCCAAAAATCCCTGAGAAACTACTAAAGTTCCTCGAACAACAGCCTAAACTCCCCAATTAAACACTGAAGATCCCCAACCACCCACGGAAGTTAGTCTAATTGATCCTTCCATTGCATTGATCGCACCTCATAATTTCACTGAATCATCCACTCCCATTGTCCATATCCCCAATGTTGATTAAGATGACAACATTCCCATTGCTAAGCTGAAAAGGAAAATGCAAGAAAAGGTTGTGCCCCTAACAAAAAGATGAACAAGGGCCTCAATTAAAGAAGCTATCACTTCTGATGACCCTCCCACCCCAGAGAAAGCTATTCATAAAAGAAAGACCATTGTGCTTCGTACCTTTTTACCTCAAAGACGAATGAGGACGTTTTCTGAGTGGCAACTAAAACCACTACCCTAAATTCTCCACCTATTATCCTGAAACCCCATACTCCACCACAGTCCCCAGGCCCTGAATCTTTACCTACCTCACCTTCAGGTATTGAAATGAAAAATGCATAGGATTTTGTGACATCATTCCTTTCAGAGAACATAGCTATTACACAAGAACTAGTTACTGATTCAGCAGTTGCTTTGCAAGAACCCGCTGCTGATCCATCAAAAGTAGATACCCAAGATGATATACAACATGTAGTTGACCCATAAGAACCAGCTACCAACTCAGCAGGTGCTACACAAGAACCACCTGCTGATGTCCAAGAAAAAAATGACCTAGATGTAGCTGCCCTAAAAGAATCAGCTATCGACTCAGCAAGTGCTACACAAGAACCACCTGCTGATGTCCAAAAAAAAGATGACCTAGATGCAGCTACCCCACAAGAACCAGCTACCGAATCAACAGGTGCTACACAAGAACCACCTGCTAATGTCCCTAGAACAAAAAATCTAGATGTAGATGCCCCACAAGAACCAGCTACTGACTCAGCAGTTGCCACACAAGAACCACCTGCTAATGTCCAGGAAACAAATGACCTAAATGTAGCTGCCCTACAAGAATAAGCTACTGACTTAATAGGTGCTACACAAGAACCACCTGCTGATGTCCAGAAAATAGATGACCTGGATGCAGCTGCCCCATAAGAACTAGCTACCGACTTAGCAGGTGCTACACAAGAACCACCTGTTGATGTCCATAGAACAGACAATCTAGATGTAGCTACCCCACAAGAACCAACTACTGACTCAGTAGTTGCCACACAAAAACCACCTGCTAATGTCTAAGAAACAAATGACTAGGATGTAGCCACGCCAGCTACTGAATCAACAAGTGTTACACAAGAACCACCTGCTGATGAGTAGAATATAGATAATCAGGAACTAGCTTTGCAGTCAGCAGTTGTTACACAAGAACCATCCGTTGATATGAAAAATGTGGATGTGCAGCATGATATAGCAATTACAAAACTAGCTGATGATTCAGCTGATGTTACACAAAAACTACCTACTGAGGCTCCAAGCAATGAAGCTGCTACTGAACAACAGCCTTTTCATTCATTAGAATCAGCTACTGAGATGGTGACTGCTACACAAAGCCCAATCACCTTGGCATCCCTTTTACAAGAGAATGAGTTTCTGAAATCAGAGCTCGAGGTTTATAAGCAGGAACTAATAGTGGCAAGGGAAGCCTATGAAAGAGAGCTTAAACTGTACACCTTAGCTCATGCAATATCTGCAGCTGAGAGAAGTGCAGAGAAAGATCAATATAGTGAATGCATGTGCAACCAATGTGGTAACATTTATCAACAAGCTAGTTATAAGATAGTTGAGGTCCCATTGCCTGGAACCACTCCTGCATCGACTCCTGTTATACTTAAAAAGGAACACCCTGCTGTTACAAAAGAACCAACAAGGCCTTCAAGGGTTTTTGAAAAGGAAGTGAAACCGAAAATATCTTAGCCTACTCTGGTTGCTAAAACTGAAATACCTTCATGAAGGCCTACAAAGACTATGTTTACCCAAACTGAACCTCGGCATTCAAAGACTATCTTCACTTAGACCATAAGCACTCAAGCACAAATGGATGCATGGAAGAAGGAATATGTTGTGTCACAGGAAAGGATGTTGCAGGAACATAAATTATCATGGAAAAATCATGTATATTGAAATTGGGAAGTATTGGAGTAGTCTTGTGCACAGCACAGGGAAACTAAACAGTTAAAAACTAAGTTGTCCCTCATGTTTAATTTGGTTCAAAGAATACTGGCTACCGAGAAACCATCTTTTAATTATTCTTTGTTTCTAACAGAGCACGTAGTGTTCTTTCAAGAAAAGGCAATCAGAGATATATGACCTCATGAGGTATCTACACCTCAAGAGTTTATCAAAACATTCACAGAGGCATCATTTAGTGAACGAAACTTACTCTATGAACTATACATCCATAATGAAGCCATGCCTGAGGATAGAAAACTTAATCTGATTCCTTTGGTTGGGGACATTCAGATTAGATCCTTTGTCTCTTTCCTAGCTAATCAACTCACATGGAAAAATGTCTTCCTTTCAGTGAAACACAATGAAGATAATCGCCTTCTATGGATCTGATCTGAACCACAGAATGTTGTTGTTTTTGTTGTTGAACATCATCGCTTTCTAAAGGAACCAGGAATGACGGAACATTTGAGAAAATTATAGGTAGCATTCTTGCAATATTTCCAATATTATGTCAAAGCCAAGGGAGCTCTTGCCTTACAGGCAAACAATCTATTTTGGGAGCACTATCCTAAGGAGAGAAAAGAATATCATCCCTTTAACCCACTTAATCTTCAAGAAGCAATCTCATGGCTACCTAATTATTTCAAATGCATTCAACAGCGTGTTTAAAAGTGGTTAGGATATCATTTTCACTTTCCTCTTCTATGGTTGCTAGTACAACAATATAAGGCTTATTTCAAGTTTCCCAAAATGGGGGAGCTTGCAGCATGGCAGAGAATATAGAATGTCTAGGATTTCAGAGATTTGGTTGATAGAACCTTATACACTTACTGTCTAAGTAATTTTCACTGTACAACCCAGTACTCAGACTCAGACTCAGACTCAGAGTAAAAGTTGCATGAGGACATGCAACCCTTTCAGTTGGGGGGGATGTTAGGACCTCATATTGTCTCTTTTTGACTATACATTTTGTTATGATGTCATCCTTTTTCAACGAATATTTAAAGTCTTTGTTATTATTTTAACCCAAGTATTCCTAAGGTACAGAATAGTTCTTCTCATCACTATACGCTTAATTATTTTACAGATAATTACGCTATCTTCATTATTAACCATTGAATTGATAATTACTGAATGGTTAAAGAACAATGTATAGTTCATGTTGCTAAAACTACCTAGAGATTACAAGATTACTTCCATAGTTGTTGAAATAGGAGGAACGATGTGCAAATCTCATGGCTGAATAATTGTGATCTGCAATTTAGATTTGATAGCAATAAAAGAAGATCACCGAAGGAGTTGCTACACTGGATGTAACGATCATGATCTGAAGACAGTATTTTTGTAACAACATTTTGTTAAAGGGAAAATAACAATGTAATCTATTGTAATAGATGTCTCCTCTTTAAAAACAGGATACATCTGCATTAGAGGGGGATGAACAGACTCCAGTGGAGGGCTAAGTTGAAGGAACAAAATTGGAATTTCTTTTCTGTAACATGACATATTGACAGATGAATAAAAGCTTGTTATGAACATTTCTTTCTAGTTCTTGTTTCCTGGGGAGTCTTATGAGAAGGACAGGGCCCACCTTCATCACAAGATTCACACATTATATTTCTGCATTGTGTTAAGTGTGTCTTTTATTCATGCTTTGTTAACAGTACTATTCACTGAACATCATTTATCTGAAACTTTGTTTTCCTTTCAATCAATTGCTGCAGTGTTTATTTCATCAACAGTTAATTCATGTGTGTTGCAATTGTGTTTACAGAGTAAGGTGGCAGTTTGATAATTAGGAACAGGCGCTGAAGATTTTCGCTCTGGGAATAGGGTCTTGTTCTCTATTACAGCATAGCTAGCACTTTCCTGTGCAGATTGATTCTTTAGATTACCTCTTTTAAGCATTCTTTGGTAGCTGTCTATAATAGGCTACTTTTGTTGTAACTCAAACTGAGGCTTCAGTTTGCTTAAGGCAAAGTGTGACCAGTCTTTACTACAACTTTTGTTGCTTTTAGGATTGAGCACATATAGTATGCAGTTTCCTTTGAAATAACAATACTTCCCTGGGTTGACAATTTATGTAGCACTTTGTTGTTTGAATCAATAAGCAATTAAAGTGACCAACAAACATCAATGCTCTCTTTCTGAATTCTTGAGTATACCCTTGCACACTTTCCCCCTTCAATTGTCAAAGAGTTTTCCAACTCATCATGGCTTGTTGCATGTGGGGTAATGGATAGATCTACTTTTTTATTGTAGAAACAAAGTCACTCTAGACAAAGATGATCTTACCATGTCTCTTCATATCAACTTGGGTTCTGCCTTCCTACCAAACCAAGGCAGTGCCTCCTAGGTGTAGGTTTGCTAGCTGAATCTTACTCTTGTCTGAGTTTATGTTTTGTACCCTGCAATACACATCAAGTTGTCTAATCTAATTTTCCAAATTTTCAACATTTAGCTCTCCTTCATATATAGGCAAATCAAATTTAACGTCTAACTTAATCAAAGATGCTTTTTTATTATGCATAGGGCTATTAGGAGGTTTGAGAAAGCTTTCCTCTTTCCCCTTTCCTTTGGAGTTGTCATGGAAGTGAGACTCATCTTCTTCTTTCTCTTTCTTAGAGCTTGATGCATCTTCCACCTTTTGCTTTCTAAAGTCTCTGTACATTTCTTCAACCATAGACTTCATAGCTAGGACGCTCTCTATGAATTGAGGGTCTGGCCCAATAAAACCTTCCTTTGACATTGCCTTTCGAGAATAGACTCTCCCAATTTTAGGATTAGTTTCCACCAACTCTCCTTCTCCTAATTTGAGCTTTGATCTTGTGAGCATTCTCAGCTAAACCAACATAAGCTTTTCTAATCTTATAGCCTAGATCTTTGATACCACTTGATCTGATATTCACCTTATGAGTGACATCAGTTAAAGATTTAATGAACAAAGGTATTACAGACTCATGTGTTGGTGTGTGTATTCTGTGTTACTGAAGCAACGAATTGATCAAATTACCAATACAAAGAAAATAAAATGGAAAGATAATAGAGAAATACAGTAAGAAAACACAAAGACACAAGCAATTTTAATAAGGATTTCATCGTATTCTCCAGGGCTACGTCTCCGGTCCAGCTTTCGGTGGTGGCCTTATTTTATTATGCCTTTGGGCAAAGAATTTACAATACAGGGACTCAATGCGAGTTCACCTAAAGCAAGATTTGCTTGGCATGGTGGTTCTTGGATTCCCCAAGCCATTAGAGTACACAGACTCTTCTTCTTCCTACCAGCTCTGTGACCTTCTGGTCTACAATGGCAAGAGCCCAATGTGGTGCTCAACCTAGACAGATCCCTCTATTGGATGGCTTGAATCTTCAAGTTCTCTGGTGCTTGATGTTCCTGCTGATCAACTCAACCCTCTACCTCTTCTACTTTGCTTTAATTTTCTCTGTGTTCCATCCTCCTCTCAGGATTCTGGTTCCATTCTCTGTCTCTCTATGTCTAAGTTCAGTGGTTCGATTGTCTATATTCATGGCTTTAACCATTCGATCCCTATGCTTGTTCGGTTCCTCTTCCACCTGTCGATTCACCTTCTGCAGTTGTTCTTGGAGTTCCCTATTCAGCGTCATCATGAACGCTCAGGGAGTGGCCACTTGTCCTCATTTAAACCATTCCAGCATACTTCGTCAATTCGTTTCTTTAGTTACATTGTGGATTCATTCTTCCTCCACTGTGGTGGTCAAATGGATTCCAAATATCTTCAAAACATGGCTTAATTCCCTGTCGATTCTGCTTCTTCCATCGGGCACGATCTCATCCGTCTGATTTGGTCCCTCCAGATCTGATGCATATGCATGTTTCATGCGGTTGACTTGCTCGACCGATAGTGCATGATCAACGACGGTTTTCTCTCACCTCTGCCTGCCACGCGTCAATCATTGTATGGAATCGCTCCACGCTCATCCAAAACCTCTTACCATTTAAGGGCGCCTCGATCAAAAACGTCAGTTTCTAGAGTGCGTGTCACACCTTTGTATGTTTATCACTTTTTCATTTTTCCGCCGCGCTCCTCCGGTTCCCCCACGCAACAGAGTGCTTGGGATTTTCCATTTTAGCCCTATTTTCCTAGCGATGCACGATTAGCACTAATCATGCATCAAAAATCACATATTTTCCCCATTTTGGAGCTCTCAGGGGCTACTTTTGCCTCCTGTGTGGTCTCCATGGGCCTCAGTCAACGAACTTTGACTGAGGTCCTCGTTGCTCCACGCTGGCTGCCATTGCCACTAGTTCAGGGTGTCTTTGATCGCTGTTCCGAAATTATTTAGAGATTTTTTTGACCTAATACAGTCATGGTTATTTAAAAGTCTTCCTAGGGATCCAATTCGGATCACTATCTTGTTCCATCTCATGAAGATTGAGACCTAAACATAGTAGGATTCATGAGAAACTCTCAAATGTAACACCGAAGCAGAATCTGTTTTGGGGTGAGTCTTTCTGGGAAATATGTGTTGCTAATAGCTTCTTGATTATGGTTCATTTTTCTTTCTTATTCTACAAAGAGAGGCTTCATTATATTTTTTAATATCAGTTTTAAGTTGTTGGATCATGTTCTTTGTCTTAATGAGATAACTGATTTATAGGCATTTTACTAGGAACTGTTAAAGCATCTTAAAAATTAAAAATAAATAATTCTCAAATTTTTGATATCTTTTTTACTATTGGTGTGGGTCCTAAAGATATTTTTTTGTGTTTAACCTTGAATGCTTTTAATTTAGTGGTGCATGCTTTGTTGATTTGAATTGTCAGATGTATCTTCCACAAGCCTTTCTTTATGTTCTTCATGTATTATAACAGATGTACCTTATGTAGACCATGAAACATTTTCGTGATGGAGAAAGCATAACATTCTATTGAAGTGAATGTGATAACCTGTAGGAATTGAGGTGGGAACGGAAGGGAACAATATTGCTTTAGTTGGTGGTATTATTTTGTATATAATTCTATTACTAATTTTTATGGGCTATTTTAGTTTTTATAGATACTTATCAATGTTTTGGTACTTATGTGAATTGTATCTCCTCTCTTTATAAACTCTAGTCGTGGAAAATAGAAAGGGATTCACTGTATTAGTGGCAAGAACCAACATACTTATAGAGTTTACGAGAAGTGTGGATTTAATTTTTACTTGATGGCACAAAACTGACTGCCTTATGATTCGTTGAAATTTTAGGCCTTAAATTTGATCTTGCATAGGTTGATTCATTATAGGGTGATAAGGTTCTTGGTTCTTGGTGTTCAAGGCATTACTTTAATATTCTTTAGCTTAAATTTTCAAGAGATTCTCTGATTATAGAAATGCTATGGTTATTCCTATTTCAAGGAAGTGATATTAGTTCTAAATATTGTTTCCAGGGTCATTTATATTTCCTATATGATGTTAGATCCAATGTGGTTCCAATGTAATCACTCATTATGTAAAAGAGACCTTAAAGAGAAATCCACTATATCTAGATTGAGTGGGCCTAATGGTTAAGAGCATGCCTTTCCTTCTAAGAGGTCACGGGTTCAAAATGAAAGGGGGTAGAGTATGTATGCCTTCATTGACTTAGTGGTCAAATCATTGTGCGTAGGTGGGTCCCTTGTCCCACAAGTAAGGGGGTCTCATACACCAATGTGGGGTATGGATTGGTTGTGACCTTTAGAATTGTATTTCAAAGGTATGAGAGTGAAAGGAATTCTTGTCTTTAGTTAGGTGCATGATAAGGTAATGCTTGCCTTAAAAAAAAATCTAAACATCCTTATTAGAATTATAAAATAAAAATAAAATTAATTAGAATTAATTAAAGTTCTAAAGCAAAATTAATTAAAATTATTAAGATTATAAAAAAAACAATTAATTAAAATTATCATTATAAATAATAGCATGGTCGCCTCACAAAATTTCATTCACCAGATAGCTCAGTCCTCTATTTATCCAGCTCACGGGAGATCTGTCCTTTAGATTTATAGATCTATCCTAATGATGAGCCACGGTGGATGGCTCGAAACATAAATTCTAAAAATAATGGATGCAATAATTCCGGAAGAAGATTCTACACAAAATATTGTAGATGTTTGGAGGTTTATTTTGGAATACACCAATGTTTTGAGCTAGCTAAATGGAGCAAATCACCTCTACATCCAAAATTTTGTCTTATGCTCTAGTTCTAGTCCATTCATTTAATGCCTCTGTGTTATCTCCAATCCATTGTTGCATTTTACATAGTCTATGAGTGATAGCCCATATCTCATAGGTGAG
>Ga0115851_100886_pt1 | contig 14947 bp, 17 predicted proteins | sample InSIn2gowninarea_FD_83865 | JGI IMG/M metagenome (GOLD analysis project Ga0115851, IMG submission 83865)
GATTAGTCTATGGGCAGCATGATGTATGGTATCATGGGTAGCATAATGGGCAGCATGATGAATATGGGCAGCATGATGAATATGGGCAGCATGTTGTATATGGGGAGCATGATGTATGGGCAACATGATGTATTCGGGTAGCATGATGTATGGGCAACATGATGAATGAGATCATGTGCATGAGAAACATCATAATAAAATGAAAAGCATGATGTATGAGTAGCATGATGCATAATATATATGGGAAACATGATGTATATCGGTAGAATGATGTATATGGGCAGCATGATGTATGGGCAGCATGATGAATGAGATCATGTGCATGAGCATCATCGATCATGTGCATGAGCAGCATCATGATAAAATGAAAAACACGATATATGAGCAACATGATGCATAATATATATGGGCAGCATGATGTATATGGGCAGCATGACGAATATGGGCAGCATGATGTATGAGATCATGTGCATGGGCAGCACTATGATACATGGAGGATGGAAAACATCATGATGAATGTAATCATAAGCATGGGCAGCTTGATGATGAATGAGACCACGGAAGATGTGAGAAGCTTAGTCATCTAGGCCTAGCACTGTGATGGAGGAACACTATGCTACATGGTAAGGTGCAGTAAATGGACGAGATGCAGTACTATGATAGGTGAAGGAGTCACCTTTTAGGATCAGTTGAAGCAATACGTCTTCAGCTGATCTCATGCAGATACCAAAAGTTAAAGTGTTGACTTCTATTGTAAATGTACTATCTCTCTCTCTCTCCCTCTCTTTCTCTGCTGAACTTTGAAGAACGTAAAATAAGAATTGATCAAGGGTTTCCTCACATTGTGGGGCTTGTCCCTTGCTAGCACCACATCTTGTGTCCCCTTGTCTTTGCTTCTCTTCTACGATTTATATTTATGTTATATCTGCAGTTTACTTTAATGTTGATGTGATTTCTAATCTGGAAAAGGTAATGAGCTAACTGTGAAAATTGAAATACATTTCTCTAGCATAGAACATACCTAAAATTTACACATTTCCCTACATAAAAAATCTATAAGCGCACTATATGTGACAACATTAAGGTATATGTTTCTCTGGAACATTTCAGAAAATAGATTCCTTACCTCGTCCAAGTTGCCTTCTAATGCAAGAGAAATTAGCTCAAAAATATCATTGTATTTTAGTAAGACATAGGGGTCTTGTGTTTCCAAGGAAGTTGGTTTCCTAGATGTGAATTAATGTAATTATTTAGGCTTTTGAGTGATTTTAATAGGAATAGGAATTAATTGAATATTGTAAGAAATATTTGTAATTATTCTTGAATGTAGGAGAATATTATAGATTTAGGATAGTTGAGATATTGAGGGATTTGAGAATTAATTGTAAATCAGAGATTAGGAGTTAGTTCATGATTTTGAGGATTAAAGAGGATCCTTAGGGATAAGGAACACATTTTAGTATTCCGTTGAGGAGTTTATGGATCTAAATGAGGACTTGGTTTTAGAATCCTTTTGTATAAATGTAAACCTAAAAGGCATAAATAGTCAGTGTGATAGGTTGGATAGGTTAGTGAGTTAGAGTGTGACTGTAAGCCTACGGGAAAATTGTAAACAGAGGCCATTGACATTAGAAGATCAGGCCAAAGATAGAGAAGTTGTATAAATATGTGTCTATATATACAGAGGATTAATTCAAAACTCTATAAGTGTGTGATTCGAATATGGAATGATAAATTTTGTGTGTATTAGACATTCTGTATAACATATGTATGTAGATGGAGTTCAGCGAACACAAAGAGGAGAACGAGACAAAGGATTGTAATGGGCCTTTGAAACCGTTCGAAGAACCAAAGTAATCTTCTAGAGAGGCTGTGTTAAATAATATGCATAATTAAGCTCAAGAGGGAGTCACGCAGTGGAACCATGGAAGGATGAAGAGCCACTAAAATAACCGAAGATGTAGAGGAACATTGGAGAAATGGCATAAAACCCAATTGGAAAGAAGAATGAGAGAGTGAAGTGTTGATGCACAGGCACTATTGGATCTATCAGATCAACAGATGAGATCAAGTCACATGGAATGGAGTTATGAATATCGTATCACAACTTAAATATCACATGAATGAATGAATTTGCCTTAAGGGAATTGCAATTGCGATATGTGGGATCATCATTGGCTATTGGATCGAGTGATTGGATCAATGGTGGATGAATTTTAATCAATCTTGCATTGCAATAGTCTAATGGTGAGTGATTTAACCTAGGCCACATGCTATTGCAATATGTAATTGTGATGCCCAATGCGATCGAAGATTTGATTGGATCACAAATATCCATGGGAGATAGACCTTAGCCCTTAACCAATGTGACATACGATATGCGGTGGAGCAAGCCAATCAATATTACAAAGTGCGATATAGGAGCAGACCCAGGAAAGTATAGGGGTGGTTAATTGAATTTGGAATACGATTATGTTAATCACATATCAGATGCGAAGGAGGAATGTGTTAGTGTGACCCACGAAGAACTGTGATTGTGGTAGTGATAAAGGCATGCATCAGGAAATTTGCAAAGATGAGGAAAAGTAGAAAAGGTAAGCCTACACATGTCTTATGTAGATTTCTATTATAAAAGGTTTATCATAGAAATAGCACCGATAGAATGTTTTTATGGGTTAAGTCCAATAATAACCAAAGTAAAAGTGGGGTTGGTTATATATGTGTGGGCTTAAGGTATGGAAGGTTTATGAGGTGAATATAGTCCAGACATATAGGATTAATGAAGGGCAGACTGTGTTAGTTAATAAATCATTCTACAGAGATTTATTGAAGGGGCCCTAACCATTAAGTATTCAAGATTTGACTCGGTAGAGAGTTAAAATTCCAGGGGCAAAACAGATATGTGCATTTCACATGCATATGTGGGTGTACATGGGTTTTCCTACATCAAAGTGGTATCAGAGTAGAATTATAATTGAAACATTTGGTATTAAGGTAGCACAAAGAAATTATGTGTGAACATTTTTTTAAAAGAGTTCAAAATAGAGTTATATTCTGAAGGTGCTTATACAGGCCAACGATGATGAAATAAAGTAGGGGAGATCAGATTCTAATCCGAGAAATAGTAATCACACAAAGGTAAGGTGTAGTATAATATTGGGAGAACTTACAGATGCAAGAAATAGAGGAAAATCCATTCAAAGTACAGAAGATCGTGGAACAAGATCATATAGAGATCTTGAAGGTGAGATGACATGTTTTTTTATTATTTGATTTGAATATTAGAGAATGTGTGGTTTTTATATTGGCACATAGGTGACAGCATAAGGAGGTGTGAAGGTTGCAAAAATGTAGAGCGAGGAGTGCTCGAATTGGTTCCAGAGGAAACAACCAGAGAAATGCTAACAGACTAAGCTCAGAGGAGAGGAGCTTAGTGAATCATACATAGCAAGAAGAAGACTTGTTACTACAGAGATATTGTTGCAGATCACAAAGAAAATTCCACAAAGGATGTGGGTAGAATTACTGAGTAATGAAGGAAGCTAGTAAGACTTTCTAAGTGAGAGAAGAGGTGGTCAGAACCAAGTATTTCATGGTGATTGAAATACAAGAGGATAGTTGTGTTCTTGAGAGGTGTAGATGAGTTAAAGCCTAGAAGGAGTAGAGAAAAGTGCTCAAAGGAGGTTCCAAAGATAGAGATCCAATTTCTTCCCAAAATACTGAGTACAAAGGAAAACTTGGTGAGGTAAGTGGCAGTAGGGAGGACCTATTGTTGTAGAGGCTTTAGTGCAACTCATAATGAATGAATGAGGAACTTATGAAGTTAGAGATGGAGGAGAAAATGACTATTGATAGTCATAGTGGAGGTTCTGAGGAAGATCACAACAGAAGAAAAGTGAAGAAGGAGGATGCCAAGGCAAATGGCAAGAGGATGAGTCAAAAGGAAATTGACAAAGAGCTTATTGAGATGAAAGAACAACTCGATGTATTGATGATGATGCTAGAGTAAAATCAGAGACAATGTTGGGTCTTGAAGAAGAAGCCAGTGAGGTGGCATAGTTTATAAAGAAGGCTACAATAGAGGCAAGTAAAGTGGCTAATGGAAAATCTTAGAGAAGCTGAGTCGGGAATAGAAGTGTCTATTTTTGAACCAGAGTAGGGTGAAGTTATGGGTGATGATGAAGACTTGAAGAATGAGACTTCAACTGAGGCCAAAGGATCACATGATTTTAAATCTGACAATTTGTGTATGTTTGCAGGTGAAACATGTGAAGGATGGCAATTTACTGATATTGACGTAAATAAGGAAGAATATAGGCAGAATCTAAATTCTATTTTAAAAGAGGTAGAGAAGGATATCGAGCAATCAAGTAGATGACTTGATGAGATTTAGGAGGATACCATTGAAGTATTTCTAACTTATGTAAAGGACTTGGAATAACGGGAGGAATTGGGGATTGAATCATCAAATGTGGTAATGAGGTCTTGTGGTTTTACAACTTACAAGGTGTGCATGAATGCAAGTATTGTAGAAGACAAACCATTTTATGGAACTGTCATGAATGAAGTTGAAAGTTTCCAGGCAAAGTATGATGATGATTGTCTTTCAAATGAGGATCAAGTTTAGTTATTACAATAGAAAGAGTTCTTAAATTCTGTGTTTAGTGGAAGAAATATCTTTAGTAGAGATGAGACAGTTATGTGCTATGATAAAAAAATTGCTATTGAAAAGAATAACTAGGAATTGATTTTCTGAAATGATCAAAGGGATAGTGATGAGAAGACATCTAAAACTGTCATAGAGATGAGGATTAGAATTTTATTCTAATCAAGAAGGAAGAATTGGTGTTAGCAAGAAGTTACACTTGTGACAAAGAAGAAGAAAGAGAGGTTTGTACATAATTTTTAGGAGAAATTTCAAGTGATATGGAAAATTTGTGGCATGAATTAAGTCTTTTGGAGAAAAGGCTAGAAGACCAAAAAGTAAGTGTTCAAATCGTAAAGTCAGAACTGGATGAGAAGGAAGAAGTTCACTATAGGAGACAAGGATAGAAAGACATGAATGAAACAGATGGCATGGAGGAGAGACTAGCTGATGGTCTCGAGAATTCTGTTGAGAATTCAAAACAACATATTGATGTGCTAACAGAGGAGGAAGAATTAGAGCATCAAACTGAATTGTTGCCAAAGGAAGTAAAGGTGTAGAAGCCTTATGATTTTTATTTTAACAATTGTTTTATGAGTACAGGTTTAGTTGCAGATGCTAGAGGAAATTTAACATAGATGAGCAGCCAAATAAAAATGAAAGAAGGGGATTCTGTGGAATTATTAAATCCATGGAACAAAGATGTTCAATTGCTAAAGAGAATGTTGGAAAGTTAGGATTTAATGCAGAAAGGAATAATTGTGAAAGAAGATAAGGTGAAAGGGAGGTAGCAAGAATAAGCGAAGAACAAGTAGTAATTCGACAACTTCAAAGAGCAGAACAATAGATTGAAGAGTTAGTAGATAGCAAAAATAATGACCTAAAACAAAGAGAAAGAGGAAAAAGTAAGTGGCAGAGTATGGATCGGTCCAAGGATGTGCTGGAAATAGAGATTGAAGAATTATGGAAGCTAATGATGAAATAATTCTTATGGACGAGATTGAGAGTGGCTAGAAGGATGATTAGTCAGAATATGAACTTGATTGACAAGGAGAGGAAGATGAAACAAAAGATAGCAAAAATATAGCAGCGACAAAGGTGCAAGGAATTTGGGCAGCCACAAACTAAAGTTTGAGACCTTGGAGGTTTTCTATTAACTTATGAACACACATGATCTGGAGATCATGAACATTTTCTACTTTGGGAGTCTGATGCAAGAGAAATCAGCTCAACAATATCATTGTATTTTAATAGGACATAGGGGTCTTGTGCATCCGAGGAAGCTGGTTTCCTAAATGTGAATTAATGTAATTATTTAGGCTTTTGAGTGATTTTAATAAGAATAGGAATTAAATGAATATTGTGAGACATATTTGTAAATATTCTCGAACATAGGAGAATATGAAAGATAAGAGATAGAGGGATTTGAGAAATAATTTTAAAGTTGATATTAGGAGTTAGTTCATGATTTTGAGGATTAGAGAGGATCCTTAGGGATGAGGAAGAGATTTTAGGATTCTGTTGAGGAGTTTATGGATCTAAACCAGGAATTGGCTTTAGAATCCTTTTGTATAAATGTAAGCCTAAAAGGCATAATCACTGAGTGAGATAGGTTGGATAGGTTAGCCAGTTAGAGTGTGATTGTAAGCCAATGGGCAGATTGTAAACAAGAAGCCATAAACATTAGAAGATCATGCAAAAGATAGAGAAATTGTATAATTGTGTGTTTATATATAGACAGAAGATTAATTCAAACTGTCTAAGTGTGTGATTTGAATATGGAATGATAAATTCTATGTGTATTAGAGATTCTGTATAACATATGTATGCAGGCAGAGTTCGACAAACATAGAGAGGAGAATGAAAAATTAGATGGTAATGGACCTTTGAAATCATTTGAGGAACGAAAATAATGTTCTAGAGAGGCTATGTTTAATAATATGTAGAATTAAGCTCAGGAGGGAGTTGCGTAGCATAACAGTGGAAGCACGAAGAACCACTGAAATAACCAAAGCCACAGAGGAACATTGGAGAAATGGTGTAAAACCCAATTGGAAAGAAGAATGAAAGGATGAAGTGTTAATGCACAAGCATCGTTGGATCTATCAGATCATTGGATGATATCAAGTCGCATGGAATGGAGTTATGAATATCGCATCACAACTTATCACATGAATGAATGAAGCAGCCTTAAGGAAATTGCAATTGTGATATGTGGGATTATCACTGACCATTTGATCGAGTGATTGGATCAATGGTGGAGGAGCTTTAATAAATCTCGCATCGCAACAGTCCAATTGTGAGTTATTTAACCTTGGCTACAAGAGATTGCAATATGAGATTGTGATGTCCGATGTGATCAAAGATTTGATCACATCGCAAATATCTATGGGAGATAGACCTTAGTCCTTAACCAATGTGACATGTGATATGCAATGGAGCGAGCCGATAAATATTGTGAAGTGAAATATAGGAGAAAAATCCAGTTATGTTAATCGCATATCAGATGCAAAGGAGGAATGTGTTAGTGTGACCCATGAAGCATTGTGATTGTGATAACGATAAAGGCATGCATCAGGCAACGTGAAAAGGCAAGGAAAAGTGGAAAAGGTAAGTCTGCGCATGTCTTATGTGGATTTCTATTATAAAAGGTTTATAATATAAATAATGTCGATATAAGGTTTTTATGGGTTAAGTCCAATTATAACTAAAGTAAGGGTGGGGTTGGTTATATATGTGCGGGCTTGAGGTATATAAATTTTATGAGGTGAATAGAGTCCGAATATATAGGATTAATGAAGGGAAGAGTATGTTAGTTAATAAATCACTCTATAGATATTTATTAAAGTGGCCCTAACCATTAAGGATTTAAGATTTGACTCAGCAGAGAGTTAAAATTCCTGGGGAAAAACAGATATGTGCATTTCACATGCATATTGTGGGTATACGTGGGGTTTCCTACATCACATTCCTTACATAAAGAGTGAATAAATGCAATGTATGTGACAACATCAGAATATATTTTTCTCCCAGAAATTTCAGAAAAGAGCATCCTCACCTCATCCAACATGTGTTCCTTACATAAACCACCAATAAGCGAATTGTACATGACCACATTAGGGGATATTTTTTTCTCCGGCATATCAAAGAAGAGTTTCGTGACCTCATCCAACTTTCCTTTCTTACATAAACCATCAATAACTTCATTATATGTGACCACATCAGGGGATATGTTTTTCTCAAGAATTTCAGGGAAGAGCTTCCTTCCCTCATCCAACTTACGTTCTTTACATAAACCATCAATAAGTATATTGTATGTAATAACATTTGGATTGCACCCCTCTTTTATCATCAGATACAATAGTTTGTTGACCTCTTGTAGCTTAAGTCCTTTGCCTAGCTAAACCATGAGTGTGTTGAATGTGAATGTGTCAGGTTCATGGCCCTTTTGTAGCATAACAACTAACAACCCGAATGCCTCGTGGGATTTCAGGCCTTGTAGAGGCCATCTATTAGGGTATTATATGTAACAATACTAGGTGCTTGTTGTTTCATCCTCTGTTGGTTGAAAACCTTGATAGCATCCTCGACTCTAAACTTCTTGCAATGCCCTTTGATTAGTGTAGTGAAGCTTACAACATTTGGAAGATATCCATGTTCTTCCATTCCTTCGAACACTTTCAGTGCATAGTCCAGTCTGCCTATTTGATAGTGACAAATGATGATAATGTTCAAAGTTATGAGATCTGGAATAATGTTAGTTTCAATCATAATTTTGTAAATAGACAATGCATATTTATATTGATTTTGTCGAACTAGGCTACTCAACAAGAGATTGTAGGTGATGAGAGAGGGGATGGGTGTAGATTTATGTGATAGCAGGTGCTTGAAGGTATTGAGAGCCTCTTGAAGTCTTTTGATGTGACAAAGTGTTTTAATGTGTTTTTCTATAATGGCGCTCAAACTATAGAAAGAAAGTCGATGAATGGAGATGTTCTTATTTCGTAGGGACAACACTACTTTCCTCATGGTAGTGGGAACCATGTTGGGCAAGCAGAGGAGAACCCAAAAACCTGAGAAATAAAAATTTGTTTGTGTAACAAGAACTCCGAAGTCTAAAGCCTCTTGTACTTGTGTGAGTTGAAAGTGCAATAAGAGATTAAAATTAGTAATGATTTTTTTTCCTTCAAACAATAATTTGTTGGATTCTTTATTCATGTGAAAAAATTCAATCATTGTAGGGTAGACTTTGAATTTGACGATTGTTTACCCATTTTTCTCCTTTTTAGCCATAAATTACAATTAGTTGTAAAATAAACATGTCGCCATGAACTTTAAAATAATTTTGAAAAAGGTTAAAATGACGAGACTATAAAAAGAATTAGAAGCTTCAAATTTTTATATATTTTTTATATATTTATTTATACCATGGTTTATACTTCCTACTGTGGTCTTTTTTTAAATATATATTTTTTAAATATCAGTATTTCTAGACACTGCTTCATGGGGTATTCACTCTCATGTATTAGAAGTTATTGACCTATTAACTACAAAAAAACTACCTATGGCATGGAATTGAATAGGCGTAGAGACACTATATGTATATCTATCTATCTATCCCTCCCTCCTCTCCATCTCTCTCTCCCTCCCTTTCCCTTCTCTCCCTATCCACTTCTTCTATATCTCTTCCCTCTTTTTGTCCTCCCTCCCTCTCTCTCCATCTTCCTTATCACTCCCTCTCCCTATCACCTTTATCTCTTTGATTCTTTCTTCTTACCTCTATCTCCCCCCTCCAACTCCATCTCTCTTTATCTCCCTCTCTCCACTCTCTCACGTCCTCTCTCTCTCTCTCTCTTGAACTCTTTTACTATATTCTTTCATGCCTCCTTTCTCCTTCTCTCCCCCATTCTCTCCATATCTCCTTCTTTGTCTCTTTATCTCATCCCCAAACATACACACTCTCTCTCTATCTAAACCTTGTCACTCCCCCTATCTCTACACCTCTATTAATCTATGTCTTTGTTCTTCCCTCCCATAGATATCTAGAGTTAGTATATATTATTATATATTAATATATATTATAATATAATAAATTTAATATTGTATTAATCCAGAGTTATTAAATTTAATAATATTAATATTATAATATATTAATATGAGTATTAGATTTAATAATAATAATAATAATAATAATAATAATAATAATAATAATAATGATAATAATGTCTTAATATTAATGTTAGGGTTAATAATGTTTCTTTTGTAGGTGTGGTTAATTGTATTTGCAATCCAGTTATGTTAATCGCATATCAGATGCGAAGGAGGAATGTGTTAGTGTGACCCGAAAGAATTCCGATAGCGTTAGCAATAAAGGTGTTATGAAACCAGCTCACAAAAAGATAGAAAAGATAGATCAACGCCTTAGAATTCAACTTGTTCGAGGGGGCAACCTCCTTTACATTACATAAATGAACAATTCTTGGATGATTCAAATGGAAAAACCTCCTTTCTATATATAGGAGTCTAAGGCATCACAATATAACCAAGCCAACCTAATAATAATAATATAAAAGCACAAAAATAGAAATAGAGGGATTCTATGGGGCATGATAATAACAATACAATAGGGGCACAACAATATTAATAAGGATTACAACTACAATAGTAATGGGGGAATCACTACTATTATAGGGACCTAACATGCCCCTCTCCTTCAAAAAAGTGTTGTCCTCAACACTTGAGTAGTTCTGCATGCTTCTATATAAAATTCTCATCCTCCCATGTGGAATCTTCAGTAGATAAGTTCTTCCACTTGATGAGATACTCTAAAATGGATAGATTCCATAGTTGTAGAGTTCTTGTTTCTGTCACTTCTTCTGGCTCCAATATAATTTTTCCTTCATCATAAAGTTCTAGCAATATTGTTTGAACTGGGAGATTGTCACCTATAACCTTCTTTAAACATGAAACATGGAAAACTAGGTGCACTTGAGAAGCTGCAAGAAGCTCCAATTCATATGCCATAGTACCAATCTTTTGCAGCACCCTGTATGGACCATAATACTTTGGTGATAATTTATTATCCTTCTTAGCTTACTTGAGGGACATTTGTTTATATGGTTCTAGACGTAGGAATACCCAGTCACCTACATCAAAACATCTTTCTCTATGATGTTGATCTACCTATTGTTTCATTCTATTCTATGCCAAAACAAGGTTATCCTTTAAGAGTTGGATAACTTGTTATTGATGCTCGATGTGATGTTCCACTCCTTGAAACTTAAAATTTTCTCTTAAATATGATGTGATGGATGGTGGATGATATCCATAAAGTGCCACAAATGGGGTATTTTTTGTTGTAGTATGGAAGGGCGTGTTATACCACCATTTAGCCAGAGGCAACCATTTGATCCATTATGTCTGTTTATCAGATACAAAGCAACAAAGATATCCTTCCAAACATTTGTTTACTATCTCAGTTTTCCCATTAGATTGAGGATGATAAGCTGAGAAATGAGCTAACTAAGTACCAAGACAAGAAAATAATTATGTCCAAAAATTTCCAGTAAAAATGGGATCTATGTCACTAACAATAATCTTTGGGTTTCCATGTAGCTTTTGAATTGTTTCCATAAATGCAGTAGAAACTGTACTAGCTTTAAATGGATGTGATAATGCACAAAATGTGCATACTTGGTAATTATGTCAACTACCACCATGATGACATTCTTTCTCTCAGACTTGTGTAAACCTATGATAAAATCCATTGACACTTCCTCCCAACATTGGCTTGGAATGGATAAAGGTTGTAATAGACCTGGTGTCTTAATTGTTTCAACTTTATTTTGTTGGAAAACCAAACATTCTGCCACAAACTTTGAATATCCTATTTAAGTCCATCCCAAAAAATTCCTTCTTAACCTTGTCATAAGTATTTAAAAATCCTGAGTTCCCTCCTAAGGGAGAAGTGTGCAATTCCAGAAGAGTCTTTTGTTTGAGTTTGGAATTCTTACAGAGGCATAAGTGATATTTGTACCATAACAAATCATTTATCCAGCTAAATGTATCATATGTACTGGCATATTGTTGTAATTTTCAAATAAGTGCCCACAGTTCTTCATCATTCTTCCATTCCTCCCTTGCTTCTTTTATCGAATCTAGTTAGATAATAGAAATGGCACACAACAATGCTTCCATATCCTCATCCTTTCTTGAGAGTGCATCTGCCACAACATTTTTCTTCCCTTTTTTGTAGATGATTTCAAATTCATAACCCAACATCTTTGTGACCCATTTTTATTGTTCTTCAAAGTATAATATTTTTTATAAAAAGTATTTAAGGCTATCATGATCCGTTGTTACCTTGAAGTGTCTTCCCATTAGGTAGGGTCATCGTTTCTTAAGTGCAGGTAGTATTGCCAACATTTCCTTATCATAAATAGCTTTGTGTAAATACTGTCCCTTGATTGGATGACTTTTGAAAGTAATGGGTCTTTCACCTTGCATTAGAAAAACACCAATTCCATTTCCTGAAGCATCACATTCCACAATAAAGGTTTTTGTGAAGTCTAGTGTAGCTAAGACTAGTGCTTGGCACATTGCGTGTTTAAGATGTTCAAAGACCTTTGTTTTTCTGGAGTCCATGAAAATGCATCTTTCTTCAATAATGTTGTTAGAGGTGTTGTTATTTTCCCATAATTCTTAACAAACTTGCGATAATACCATGTCAACCCGAGAAATCCTCACATATGCTTTATGAATGTGGGGATTTTCCATTCCTTATTGACTTTAATTTTTCTATGGTCTACCTTAAATCCTTCATGAGATACAATATGACCCAGATATTGCACCTCTTGTATTCCAAAGAAACATTTAGATATTTTTTCATATAATTGTTTCTCCTCCAATAGTTGTAGCACCGTGTCTACATGTTTAACATGATCCTTCCAAGACTTGCTGTAGATTAGTATATCATCAAAAAATACTCACACAAATTTTCTAAGGAAGGGTTTGAAAATAGAATTCATCAAATCCTGAAATGTAGAAGGTGCATTGGTAAGGCCAAAAGGCATGACCAAAAATTCATAGTGACCGTCATGTGTTCTAAATGATGTTTTTGGAATGTCTTTAGTCTTCATTTTGATTTGATGGTATCCTGAATGAAGATTCAACTTGGTGAAGTAAATTGATCCATCCAATTCATCCAATAATTCATCAATGACAGGAATTAGAAACTTATCTTTAATAGTGAGCTTGTTGAGCTCCCTATAATTTAGTGAGCTTGTTGAGCTCCCTATAATTTGGACATGTGTGCCATGATCCATCCTTCTTGTGCACCAATACTACCGGAGCATAGAAAGAACTTTGGCTAGTTTGAATTATACCATCCTCTAACATTTCTGCAACCATACGTTCAATTTCACTCTTTTTGGCATAGGGATATATGTACGACCTGATGTTTGGAGGAACACTTCCTGGAATCAAATGAATAACATGATTATGATCAGGAATAGGTGGGAGACCTTTGGGAGTCTCAAATACCTTGGAATGATTTTCCAATACTTTTTGGAGATCTAGATAAATAGATGATTTCAATGTGGAAACATATAGCGAACATAATTGTGCAATTACACCTTGTTGTTTCTATTTTAGAAGATTTGTCATACCATTAGAGCTGATTATCTTTCCCGGTTTCCCAGCAATACCCCTTAATTCAACTTCCTTTCCTTCTGCAGAAAATTTCATGAGAAGTTCTTGAAAGTTAAGAGTTATTGTACCCAAGGATTGTAGCCATTGGACTCGTAGTACAACATCAGCACCTCCTATTGGAATGGAAAGAATTGGGCTATTCAATACATATTCTCCCATGGATAGCTTGATATTATGGCACTTTCCAAAGAAATTTATCATTCCTCTACTTGCAATCATCACTTGACACTATCGTGCTGGATATAGGAAGAAATTCATTTCTTTTGCTATCTTATAATGAATAAAATTGTGGGTACTTCCTGAATCAATCAACACTATTACCTTTTTTTTCTTGATATGTCCTTCTATCTCGATGGTTTGAGGAGTGGTAACTCCAGCCAATGCATTGAAAGATATGGATAGTTTCATTTCTTCTTTATCTAGGCTTTGTTCCTAGAGTATATCCTCTTCTTTTGACCTTTCTTGTTCCTTTTCTTCTTCCTCTTCACAATCTATGTAGAATAATTTCTTCTCAGCACACTTATGACCTTTAGTGTATTTTCTATCACAACTATAATAAAGCCCTTTTGCTCTTTTTCCTTCCAATTATTGTGGTGTCAACCTTGTAGGTTTTGGAAGGCTAAGGGCAACAACACTTCCATCTTTATAGTTGTGAGTGGTAGGCTTCCTGTGTTATGCTCTTAACCTGCAGGATGACACCAGAATACCAAATATGCAAAGAAGTATACCTAGAACATAGAACAATGAGAAATAATAGCAAGTATTTTATTATTCAGAAAGCAATGTTCACTTGCCTCTTCGAGAGGGCAACCTCCAATAGAGCTAAGCTCAATTACAGAATAAGTCACGATGCTCCTCAAGGGGAGTCTTTATCCTTTATATAGGATTCATACATGCAATACCATGGGGAAATTTGATGGTTCTTATTAATACATGCAATACCATGGGGAAATGTGGGTTAACCACTTACAATTATTAACATGGGCTTTATTGACTCTATAACTATGACTCGATCCTATTACATAAATAAGGGGGTTAGGTTTGGACCCTAACATACCCTCCCCCATAAGAATAGCCTTTTCCTCAAGGTTTAAGCTGTGGAAACTTCTGAAGGATAGTAGCTGGTTCCCATGCTACATCTTCCGGAGAGGTGTCTTTCCACTTGATGAGGACTTCCTTGATCATGCAACCATGTAGGTGTCATTCTCGTGTGTCAAGAACCTATTCAAGTTTGAGCTAGATTGATCCTTCTTCATCCACTTTAGGTAGATTGGTTTGAATTCTGCAATGGTTCCCTATCACTTTCTTGAGGCATGAAACATGGAAGACAAGATGGATTTTTGCAGTGGGTGGCAAAGCTAGCTTGTAGGTGACCTCTCTAATGCGATGAAGTACCTGATACAGTCCGTAGAATTTTGGAGATAATTTCTAACAACCCTTGTCTTTGAATGATGTGTTCTTATATGGTTGTAGCCTCAAAAATACCTGATCCCCTTCTTGAAATTGGTGTTCTGAGTGATGTTGATATGTCTATTACTTCATGCGGTTCTGGGCTTGACGAAGATTCTCTCTAAGATAGGCCAGCATGGTTGC
>Ga0115851_100590_pt2 | contig 14929 bp, 10 predicted proteins | sample InSIn2gowninarea_FD_83865 | JGI IMG/M metagenome (GOLD analysis project Ga0115851, IMG submission 83865)
ATCATTTTTCTTCCTCCTACACTCATTCCTTATGGTATTTTGAAAGTTTCATTAAATATTTGGTGTTTTACTAATTTCAAACCCTAGTATCTCCCTCAAATCACCATTTTCACTCTTAATTGCCAAATTGCATTCCCCTACACTTTTGTATGCTTCCCTCATTACAATTCCATTTCCCTAAACCCTTTATCTAAATACGCTAAGCCTTAGGTGTTACAACTACCTAGCCTCCCAACCCCCAAATTTTCAATAATTTCCCCATCGTGAATTCCATCATATTACTACTCCCTATCCCCTCCACCATTTCATAAATCCCTGGCACCATCTCCCTCAATTTCCCTTTCCCATTCCTTATTCCTAAAAATCACATTCCATGAACATCATACCTCCCTAGGGTTTTGACATTAAGACACCATGGTAGAAATCAGACATGATGAGGACCTCCATGATATTAAACTAGATTTTGAGCTTGTTGACCTAAGTGAGCATGATGATCATGAGAACATCAGTATAGTCATCAATGGAAAGGATGCCAAGGTTAGATAACTCCAAACTAATCTTGATGGGGCCAAATTTGTCACAAACTTCCTTGAGTAGGAGAATAAGCAGTTGAATGATGAGGTAAAATACATCACAGCTCAAAGGGAGGCATAAAAAGCCAAGGTTTTGTTAGAAGAGACACTTGAAAAGCATGGTTTTCTTGAAGATGAAGATGAACAAGCACCAAGAGGTAGGCCTAGAATTAGAGTTTTAAAAGGAGCCTTGGATCTTGAAAGGCAAAGACAAAGGGAGATAGTTGATGAAGCTATGCTTGATGATCAATTCTTGGATATGAAAAAAGAAGACAAGGAAGGTTGGCTTCAAGCCATCAACGATCACTTGGAGAATTTGTTGAAGAAATCTAAAAAAGACAACAACATTCAAAGGAGAATGGCCAAACACTATGCCAAAAGAGAAAGAAATGCAAGGGCAAAGCTCAAGGCAACAAATGCAAAGATTGAAGCCCTAATTCACCAAGAAAAGAAAAAGAAACTTGATATACTTGAAAAGGCTTCACTCCAAGCCTAGCCACACCATCATCAACCACTTCACCAATTTTGAATCATTTTGGCTCACTTTTGCAATTTTTGTCTTTTTTAGTGTGTTCTTGGATAATGTTATATGAAAAACATGGTTGGGCAATTTTTGAGAAAATGGAGACCACCAGTGGATGGAAAATGACAAATAAATCTACAAAAACCACTTTGACAACCTTAATTTTCAAAACTAGTAGGTGAAAAGGGAAACAAACAAGTGAAAATCATGTTTCTGCCCCAATTTTGGCCTAGGCACTACACACAGAGCAGCCTTGGGAGAATGAAGTTTAGAGGGGTCAAATCACCTTAATTTTGCAAACTAGAGGCATATTCAGAAAGTAAACTTGAAGGGATTTCCAATAGCCCATATTGAGCCTAATTTGGACACCTACAACTCAGTAAAAATTATCTTGCAACAGGGAGGGTTCACTTGACACTGGAGGGTGCACTTGACCATTTGCTAATATTTTTAAATTTTCACTATAATTTTGACTTATATTTCATAAAGTGATGTTTTCACCTATATAATTGAGGATGGTAAATGTAATAATGATGTGTATACGTTACCTAGGGGTAGATTCATCAAGTAAGAGCTATCATAATGTCAAATGAATTAGTTTCAATGTAATTAGGGAGGAGCCACTTAGAGCTCCCTACACTCTAGGTATCAGTTCAGATTTTTGTGGATCTCTTCCTTAACTCAGGGATTCGACCCCTGAGGATGAAAGGAGGTTGTTTTGATGTCTATATATTCCCTTTCTTCACTTTTTTTAGAGGTTGGACTTAGTTGGATGTTGTAGTATTGATGAGAGACATTATTGTATCAAAATTTGGCCAGTTTTAATAGATGAATTGTAACTATTTCCTTGGGATACTTGTGGTATGAAAATTTAGCATTTTTTCTTATATTGTATCATATGTTTGAATGTGTGGTTTATTCCGGCAATAATTTCATGTCTATTTTGTGATATTTTTCAAGTTCATGAACATAATTCATGAGTCTCCAAGCTCTGTTTTGGGGAAAATTTCATAGTCTATAATCATTTCTTCAGTTTAGGAAGGATTCATGTGTTTCATGCTCTTCCTAGCTCCTCACCAATATAGTACATTCCACACATATACCTTTAAAGTGTTAGGTTTTATGCCTACCCTGCCCCTTTGAATATATGCAATCATATCTTATTTTCCCTAACCTAGCATGTTTGACCTAATCCTCATCCAGTAATGCAATCAAATCAAATCAAAACAACCCTCTTCACTTTATACCTAGCCTAAAACCCTAATCCATAAAACCCTCTTGGCTGTGTTTTTATAGAGAGAACCCTCTTTGGTTTGGTAGGGCTAGATATAAAGTCAAAAGGTTGGTTTGTGGTTACCTCAGTTGGACTCTTCCTCAGCCTTGGAGATCCGAAGGAGTGATAATAGGTACACCACGTTCCTAAGTATTTTTTGGCAAGAGATGTTCAAATTTAGTGGGACTAAGCTCATTCTTATCACTATCTACCACCCACATACATATGGTCAAACAGGCATAGTGAACAAGTAGGTGGAGGGGTATCTCATGAACTATGTTTATGACCAGCAAAGAGCTTGGATAAAATGTGTACAACTTGTTGAGTATGTATATAATACTATGTATGACATCTCTATTAGAATGTCATCATTCATGGCTTGATATGGTTATGAGGCTCCCAACTTATTGGATCTAGTATTTGGGTATAGTAGAGTGCCTAAGGCAATTGACTTACTACAAGAGAGTCCCGTTAGAAAATTATATATTACGAAGCAATGGAACACATAAAATATTGCAGAAATATAAACACAGAAAATGCACAAAACAAGAGAGACACAGATATACGTGGTTCACCTAGTTTGGGCTACGTCCACCCCGAACAGCCAGTCCTTCCTTTCTATTATCCAGCAAAATGAAGAGACACAACCTACAACAAAACCGCTGTAATATCCTCTGTTTTCTCTCACAGTCTCACCTCTCTGTTTCTCGCTCACCGAATACACATATATCTCACAGCCTCAAATACAATACCCTCATATAAAGAGAGGGGTTGCCTTCTAGGGCAAAAAACCCTAAACTAAACATAAGTTCTACCGTCAGATCATCTGCCTAATGAACGGCCCAGATTGACTAGAAATTACTATACTTTTACAAGGAAATTTTACAGCTGTTCTTAGCTTCGGGGGCGCTGCCCCCGAAACCCCCCGCCAGGGGGGGGGCTCCCAAAAGTCGCTACCGCCCCCCCTTGGACCCCCCACGACAGTGATTATTTTACGGGCGGCGTTGCCGCCCCATTTTGAACTGGGGTCCAATGTGTCGGTACTATAGAAGATAATCAGGCTCCACACCCAACAAGTCCAAACATCATGAAGTCACTAAAGGAAAATTTGCAAAAGACGCATAGTCAACATAAGTTGTATGTTGATCAACATCATATAGAGCACAATTTAGAGGTTGGAGACATGGTTTATTTGAGATTGTATCCATATAGACAGTTCACTCTCAAGAAGAGTGGAGTAGAGAAAATCAAGCCTAGGTGTTACAGACCATTATATGTATGTCAGAGGCTTAGAGAGATTACTGATGAACTTGAGCTACTAGCTAGAAACACAATTCATAATGTATTTCATTTATCTAGCATCAAGAGGAACTTGGTCATAACATGGTTCCCTTATCTGAGATTCCACCATTAGAGGGGAAGTTAATATTGATTCTAGAGGGCATCATTAATACTAGAGAGAGGACATATTGTAAGAGGGTCATGAAATATTTTATGCTCAAATGGGAAAACTTGATAGTCACATGATGCCACATGGGAAAACAAACAAATATTGTAGTATTCAAAGCTAAGATTGTTTGATAAAAAACAATTTTTGGAAGACTGAACTATAACATCCCCTTCCTAACCAATCGAGTTGGTGGACCTCTAGCATATCAGTTAGTTTCCATAGGCTATTAAACACACATTTCATTAAATTTAGAATTAAACAATGGATCTAGAATTTCAAAATAACAAAAAAACTCAATTCTAGTGATGTCTTCATAATAAAATATTTCCAATTTTAATGAAATATGTGTTATTAGGTTATGGCTAGGGAACCTTGTAGGAAATTAATCCAATAGTTTGGCATTGTTTGATGGTCAGTTGAGATGTCATCGAGATTATGACTAGGATGCCGTTTTTTGGATGGTTTTTGGGACATTTTTCCAATACTTCCTACTTTTAGTAAGTTTCTTTTGAGCACGAACTAGATCAACTAGTAGGGTTACTATTTTTAGTATTGCTTGTTAACACCAAAAAATCATACATATATTTGTACAATCCAAAAGATGACCAAAGTTTTCCAAAAAATTGCACAAGTGAAGATTTTCTAGTTAAAGACATTATGAAGTAAAAAAAAAAATAATTTCTCCTAAGGTCTAATGTATATTGAACTAAAAACTAATGATTATGAAACATTCCCTTCAATAGTCGCGTGACACGTGAAACTTCCTTTGAAAGATGCACGGCCGAAGAAATTACCGACTCAACAAATTTGTGACCACTCCCCACACTTGGAAGATGATTCCCTGATAGGTTTCTAGTCAAGGAAAGTCGAATTCGAGTCTCCCTAAAGATATGCAACCCTAAAATAAATCCTCTTGTCCTACTCATAAGTCAATTTCATTCATGAACCAAGAGAGAGAACAGGGATTCAAAAAATTCTATATAAACAAGCCATGGGAGAACTAAAGGGAAGACAATGTTATGTAGGCCAAATTTATATCAAATAAATCCTTAATTTCATCGTTAAAGTAGAAGAAGTAGAGAACTATTATGTTGGGAGAATTGCCACTTAGAAATACATTACTCTATTGTGGAGAGGATTTCACCATTGAGGGAGCCATGATACTTCTTGGATAGAGAGGAGAAGCTTGCAAAGAGGGTGAGGAAAGAAAAGTCCTTGCTGAGGATTTTTTAGCACCATAGCTCAAATAATTCTCTTCAAGTGTTTAGTATTCTACTATTTTTATTCATCCTCTACCACCAACAGTTAATAAAGGGAGCTATTTTCCATAATTATGTTAACTTTTTTGCTTCATACAACATTATTTGTTTGTTTATCTCTTTGTTTAGTTTATGTTTATATATGCATTTTTTAAACCATTTGCAATGCTCTGTTTCTTCATGCTTGTCCATTGACAACAACCAAACTTCTTGTATTTATTTGCAAGCAAAAACCAACTACTAAAAAGGTGTCTTTTGGTACCCCATTGCCACAAAAACACTACAAAAATATTGGTGACTCCAACATTTTATTTTCTTTACTCTAAACGGTTGTGTTTGTAGGACCCCCTCTCTACATTATCACCTCACAAGGTGTGCATGTTTATAATTTTTTTGTTGATGGCATGAATTTCTTACAGATAGACGCATAGCCCATGACTTTTTCTCAGCTAGACGCACGACCGTGTCTATGCATGGAAAACTCACACAGTTTCTAGAAATCCAAACATTCCTTGTAATTCCACTTTTTGAGGTGATTGGTAACCTTTAGTGAATTTCCTTCACCTCTGCAGTTTTTTTGTAGTTAGTTTAGATTAATTAATTACTTTACTAATCACAATTATTAGGGCAATAGAAAAGATAGATAAACTCCTTCAAAATAAGCCTCTTCGAGGGGGAAACCTCCTTTACATTACACAAATGAACAATTCCTGGATGATACAAATGAAAAGAAATCCTTCCTATATATAGGAGTCTAAGGGGTCATAATACAATCAGAGCCAACATAACAATAATAATATAACTGCACAACAATAACAATAGTGGGCTTCTATGGGGAACAATAATAACAATATGTGGACTACATGGGAACAACAATATAATAAGGGGGTTGTACTAATAATAATAAGGGGTTACACTAGTAGTATAGGGACCTAACATTCCGCTCTCCTTTGAAAAGTGTTGTCCTCAACAGTTGAGTAGTTCTTGATGCTTCTGTATAAAATTCTTTTCCTCCCATGTGGAATCTTCAGTGGGTAAGTTCTTCCACTTGATGAGATACTCTGAAATTGATTGATATTGTAGTTGTCAGGTTCTTGTTTCTGTGATTGCTCTAGGTTCAAATATGATTTTTCTTTCCTTGTCAAGTTCTGGCAATATTGTTTGAACTGGGATCTTCTACAACTTTTGAATGAATGACCACACTTCTTCATCGGAAGCCCTTTTTCTCTCTTTTCTTCCAATTGTTGTGGCATAAACCTTGTAGGTTGTGGAATGCTAGGACAAACAACACTTCCATCTTTATAGCTGTGAGGGGTAGACTTCCTTGTTGCCATAATTTTTCTTTCCACTTTTCTTGCCAACCTGAATGCCTTCTCCAATGAATCAGGTTCCCAAAGACAAACCTCATGTTGAATGTTATCCTTTAAAGTCCCTATGGAGACATCAATCCTTTGCTTCTCTAGAATTTCATTTTCCTCATATTCAATTTTTGAAAGTCCTCAATAGGTTCTACGATTGAACACTTTTGTTTGAGATTTATCAATTGGCTAACGAAGGTGTTTCTCTTTGTATCCTCATAATGTGCTATCATTTCCTCCATGAAAATTGACCATGTAATAAGTGGTTTATGAGAACAAAGCCCTTTATACCATAAAAATTGATCTAGTTCTAAATATGAAGATGCAATACGTACCTTTTGTAATAGTTGCACCTCATGTAGATCAAAATATTGCTCCATATGTAGTATCCAATTTACCGGATCCTTGCCATCAAACTTCTTCATATCACCTTTTCTTGATTTTAGGAGCTCAATCTTGAAACAATTGTAACTCTGTAATTTTAGATCTCCAAGTTCTGAAATTACTTGTTGTCGTAGCCCTCTAAATCCTCTTTCTAACCCCGCAAGTCTTATTAAGATTGGATTATGCAAGGAAGAGTTATGTAAAATCTCCCACGATGACCAGGTTATAGACTGGTTTAGTAGAGTGAACTTGTATGAAGTTCCATGTGTCACTGTTTCAAGCTTAGGACCTGAAACAGATGAAAAGAAAACTAAAACACATCCTCTTTTTGAAACTTCTTACGAAATTTCAATTTGATGCTCAGAGAGAAAGTTATGACGATTTTCCCAAGGTCACCTATTTAGGATGTAATTCGGGAGTTTGCAGAAACCCTAATTATCTTGAATTGTATCACCAAAAATATAGCGAGCCAAGATCTGAAATTTGGGCCCGAGATTCACCAAAACTGTCTCTAACATGGGTTTTAATTTCAAACTTTGAAACTTTGTATAAAAAACAATTATAGTGAAAATTCCATGATGGCCTGTTTGAGATGGAATTTTGGAGTTTTCAAAAACTCTAACTTACTTAGATCATATATCTGACGATATAGTGATTCAAGATCTGAAATTCAAACCCAACATTCAGCGAGATGTCTTATCAAATGGTTTTTTTTTTAATCTTCTAAAAATTCGTAGTGAAAAAGTTAGAGAAACAATTCCACAATGACCTCTTTTGAGCAACAAAACCCTAGAATACAAAGCTCTGATGCCTAACGTTATGAAACCAACTCACAAAAAGATAGAAAATATAGATAAACGCCTTCAAAATAAGCCTCTTCGATGGGCAAACCTCCTTTACATTACACAAATGAACAATTCTTGGATGATACAAATGAAAATACCTCCTTTCTATGTATAGGAGTCTAAGGGGTCATAATACAATCAGAGCCAACATAACAATAATAATGTAACTGCACAATAATAACAATAGTGGGCTTCTATGGGGCACAATAATAAAAATATGGGGACTACATGGGAAGAAAAATATAATAAGGGGGTTGTACTAATAATAAGAAGGGGTTACACTAGTAGTATAAGGACCTAGCAATAATTATATTATCTTTAATTTTCTTTTATTTGCAATTCTCACATAGCTTAATTAGGGTGGAAAGTAAGTAGCCAAATTCCACATATATTTTTCAATCTATTTTGCTAGTTTTTATGAATCACATAGCTTAATTAATAAAGGAGTAAGTGGCCTATCATCCACAAATATTGTTACTAAACAAAGCATTTTTTCATTTCATTAGTTTTGGGACTAGGGCCAAGTGTCATTATAGAAATTAAGTAATATCTACTTCCCTTGTGTCTTTTAGGTGAACCTGGGATAGCATATGAAAGATTTCTTAAAGAACTTGTGTTTCTCATATCCCTTTAGGAGCATATCATGTAATAGGAGAAAGTAAGTGACCCATTATCCACACATCATTTATTCTTCATTCAAGGGAAAATTGAAATCTAGTGTAACTAGAAGGATATTGTAGAAGATCACTGAATATCCACATCTTATCACACTTTATATTTTCACTTGCTCACTTTCATAGAATTATACATCACACACTAAGATTCTATAAGGTTTGTATAATAAGGCATCTAGTTCTTAGATATTTTTGGACTTATCTTGTTTTTTCTTACATCTCACACCCTGTTATCAGGAAATCTAGTGTCTATGCAGAGCTACTAGTCCCACTAACACTGTTAGTTATCTTAGAAACAAACAAACTAAAACTACTTTCTTTTTCCTTTATGAAAAGTAGATGAGAGTGGAAAGAAGGACACCAACCTCAGTCTTGCGCTTGGTTCCTTGCTCGATTCCTCTCCCTTCTGACATATCCTTGCTGCTTCTCCTTCGTCTACCCAGCTTCAAAGAGCACCTATGGAATCAAAGCAACATAATACTATCGAAGAACAGAGATCTACAATCATAAACAATATAGGACCAGATTTATATTGACCACACAAATGTATATATCATCAAACATACGAAAATGTGGAGGAAAACTTGAATAGCTTTATTAATATCAAGAATAAGCAAAGAGGATTACAACCAATTGTTCTGACCCAGTGTCATCCTCTCAGCAAGAAGCCCTTCTTCACCTCATGAAAAGCTTAGATCACCCAACACTATAATGTTACAACAAGAAACCAACAACACTTCCTTACAAGATACAAAATTCCAGCCTCTGGATCTCTGGGATGAGGGATCCATATATAGATGTTTGCAAAGGGGGGTGAGTCAGCTTCTGGGATCTGATTAGTTTCCTCTCTCTGATAGTTCTTGATTCCACTTGGAGAATGATGATCTCTTACTCATCCCTAGGCGAATTCAGAGAGGCAAGTGTCACAAGAGAAGTTTCTGGAAGATTCCACGATCATCCACCTCGCAAAATGCCTCTGCCATTTGTCCACTCTCACCCATTGCACCCCATAGAAGGGATTTTCAGTATGCATTGCACCTCCTGTGTGCATTAGGTGGGATGCATCACACATTGACCATGGAGCAGGTGAGATGGTCCAGTTTTGACCAGTTCTGAGTAGTTTTTCATGGAGAACTTCTGGGAGATGATGTAATCAGCTGTCCTTGTTATTTTAGGGGATGGAACAACACTTTAAGGGACTTAGGAGCCCTTGGTTTATGGACATATATGATTGGGGTTTCAGTGCCCAAAAATTTCTATAACAAGCCTAAATCCCTGAACTTAGCTACAAACTGTGAGTGAAAACCAAGCTTAGTCTTGTCCCTGGACCATCGCACTTGTTAGGTTCCTGTACCAATAGGTGTCATATTTCATGATTGACTGTTGAAATTCCAAATATGATCATCCTTTCCATGCTGCAAAGGTTCCATATTTTCCAAAAATAAAAAAAAAATTAAAATTAAAATAAAAGAGGGTATGCCCTAAAAGAAAAATCAAAGGGCAAAAAGAATGAATTGGTCAAGAAAGAAAGAAAATGAACCCCAAAGAAAAGACTAGGAAAGTGTGCTGGTCAAAATGCCACTGCTATCCTATTTTTTTGCAAAAAAGTTCAAATTGTGCAATCAGTGACTTCTATCATACTTGATGGGTGTCCCAAAAGCTCAATCTTGGCCTCTCCATGTTTAAATTTCTTGTTTTAAAAATAGAGAATAAGGTCTATTCAAATAGTTTAAGCTTGGCAAATCAGTAGTTAGGTAGAGAAGCAAGGGTGCTCAACAGCTAAATCTGAGCCCTTGGAAGAGATAAGGGTAGACTTCGATAGGAGGGTAGTTAAAAGAAAACAAGAGAGAAAGGGTTTGCTAGTTCAAATACACCCAATCAAAAGGAAGAAAAAATGTTAGCTGTATTAGGCTAGGTAGGCAGTTTTGATGTTGCAGAAGCAGGCTTATGAGCAATTTGTTGTTTCTTGAATATGATATATCTCATGGATATCACAAGTACCATGGCAAGGTGGCTGCAGAACAATTGAAGCATGACTAATTTCCCCTCCTATTTCTTCAAGAACATTTACTAACATCCCCTCAAGGACACTGAGATCTGCTCAGTGCACCTAGTTCACTTCATTTCATAGAAAAGACCAAGTGAAACTCTAGTTTTACTTAAGAGAACTAAGCCACATTTCCTGTGTAAAAATGTTTTTCTTCTATTTTTGCTAAGTTCTCCAAGTTCATGGCTTGGATCTCTTTATTCCCTAAGCCTAAGTTTTACCTTTTGCTTAGTGCTTTGTTTGAAAACATTTCTCATATTAACATCCTAACTCTATTATATAACTCCTATGTAAAGTTCTCCCCGCCCCTATTATATATAAAATACACAAAACCCCAAAGTTTTAATACTCCACCCCGAGCTTGATTAAAGCCATATGTTAATGTTTTAGGGGGTCCAAGGTTTACCCGAAACCTTGTGGACAACCCTTCCCTACGCGCGCATATAACATTGGGTTTTATTTAACATCTGGTTGAATAAATAGCCATACCCGCCCAAACCTAAAGTCTAAATATATTGCAAACCCCGCAAAAACATTACAAAACAATAAATATTATCATGTGGGTCCCATACTCTAGCCCTTCGCCTGTTTTGTTTTCCGCCATCTGTCAGATCATCACACATAGATCCAACGACCCATATGAATATCGCGACCCCTCCAATGACTTAACGACAGCCTCCAGGAAAACGAATGTTTTGCTGCCGTACAAAAAACACGTGTCACCACCTTGTTTTATCGCATCCGCTCCGCTCAAAACCACCGTTGTCCAAAAAGAGGTGCGATAATACCATATATCGCTTCCACTTCCTGCTGCTGACATCGTCTCCCACGTCAGCACCCACGTCCTCTGCCACCTCACCACTGTATCATCTGCCATGTCTGCCACGTCAATGCCAAGTCAGCTTCCATACCCCCACTACTCGACAAAGATTACGTCATGCTAACGTCATCCCAACCAAAGCACACCAAAAACCCGCCAAAATCAAATTTGTATTAAAAATGTCGGAATTGTCATGTTTTGTTTGTTTTTCTTTATTTCTTTTGTGCAACCTCTGCATGGTTTTTTATGTTCAAAGCGCCACTTCAACTGCATAGTCCATCACCCTGAGAAATTTAGTCCACAGCGTGGCCCATCAACTCGGTCTGCTACCTACATTTGGCATAGGGTGTCCATTAAATAGGTATTTACATGAATTCTACTCCTAAACCCTGTTTTTTTAGGTTTTCTCTGTAAAAATTGCCCCAAGAACCAAAATTCGAATTAAAATCATGGTGCTGCCTTCAAACCTCTACACCATAGCCACTGTTTGTGCTCATTTTACTGAGAAATTCCTTAAATCCTGTCTCGCTCTGCAAAATTTGCCCATTAAGCTAAATTCAAGCTCGTTTTGGCCTGTAATTTCCGTAGAAAGAATGCAAAAGTATCAATTTATTTACTGTTGTTGTTTCAAACCCACAATTCAAATTCAAAAATCACCAAAGACTGTATAATGGAGGCTCCAGTGGCCCTAAATGTTGCTCCCTTGAATGCACCACACAATGAATTGGAATGGATGCCTCTTCCTGACAGAGATTTCCAAATTAAGGATATGATTGGTGACAAGCCTCACCTTCAAGCTTTTTGTGAAATTAGGAATAGCTACCATAGCAATGCTGATGTCTATGGAATTTGGGAGTCCAACATGCCCATCTACTACCTCCCTTCAGTAAATGTGCTTCCTGATCTCATTCACTTATGTTGTGCCAATTATGACCCCACTAAAAGAGTAGTTATGGCTCCATCTGGGACTGTCCTATTCTATATTACCCCTCAATCCATAAATGAGATATTGCACTTTAATCCAACTCAGCCTCTAGCCCCTCTCTCCATGGAATTCTTGTTGGATCAAGGTGCCAAACTACCCAGTTCAAAAATAACCATAATAGCCCAATTGTTCATGAAACCAAATTTCCAACCCGAGAAACCTCCTCCTTATCTGCATTCTTGGTTCATTGAAGCAGGGAGATTCATTAATGACATGATTTCCTATATCTTGGGGTTTAAAACTAGTGAGTATATTGATGAGACTACCTTAGTCTTGATGTCCATGTTTACTCCAGGACAACCCCCTGCTGTCCAATATGATTATGCCACCTTCATAGCTAATAAAATCCATGAGAAATTCATGAGCCTGGATAGAGAAAGAGTGTTCAAATACACATCATACATATATCATTTGCTGTTGTAAAATCAACCTGATAGTTTTCAAATTCCTCTTAGAAGGTTGGACCTCAAAGGAAAAAGGAGGTTTGTGATATTCTGGACCTCAGTATTCCATGAAGTCCATAACTCTCCTTATACATATTGTGAGTTCATTGACCTGTTCATACATCCAGCCACTTCTTTGTTGATGACAGCTCCTCCTCCCAGGCTCTCTGCTGAAATCCAAAAAAATTTACATCTCTCAAAATACTACAGTATAGGTGACTGGTACTTTTACCAGAATCACACAGAGATCAGGATTTATGGCTGTGAATTATGCCCCTACAAGCTGCCAAAGTATATACCTATGAGACTGTTTGCCCTAGAATATTTCAGGAAATTTATTAGCTCAGATTTGACTCATTTCTATGGTGCTAGGAAAATGGCACAACTCAAGATAAGAAATCAATTGGGCCCCTTTATCTTTAATAAAAGGGAAGCCTCGGAGGAGGTAGATAAGATTTTAGGGGAGCAACTTATGTTGAAACAGAGCTTTTATTGGGCACCATATGACCCTGAACATTTCATAAGTTATAGAAAAGTGAAAAACAAGCTTACAACATATGTTCACCACCAAATCCCTGAAATTCAACAGTATGCCAACCAAAAAGAATGGATAGAAGGCACATTAGTAGAAGAGATTACTGAGGAAGAGAGATTGGAAAAATCCATGAAAGAGCTTTGAAAAACGCTTGACCTGGACTCTTTTGGACAGGTATCCTTCAAGCTACCCTAGCACACAGGAGGTGATACACCTTTTGTAGGGACTTCCCAGCAGCCCACACAAAGAGCCAACACAGGGTCAACAAAATGCAAAGAGGTAATAGGCTCAGAATAGGACATAATGACAGACCAGCCAGCTACATCAAAGGAACAAGGTCAAGGACAGGCTCCTCGAGCTCAAACAAAAGCACCAGAAATCCCTATGTTACAAACTCCTCTAAATGAGGAGAGAGGCAAGAAAAGGGACAAGCAAGAAGACACACCGATCAGTGGTTCTGTAGAGCAACCAAGGGAGAAAAGGCAGAGATTGAACCCCCATTTAGAAGAGGAATTCATTCAGGAAATCACAGACAGTCCAAGGGAAGAAAGAGCAATCATCCAGGATACACCCCCAGTCAGTGAAACATCAGTGAGTTCACATAGGCAGGAGATCGGAAGACAGCATAGTTTGTAATTTTCATCCATTAGGCAGAAAGGTAAGCAAGGCTCTGACATTAAGAAGACATTTAATGAAATAAAGGCTTTCACATAGAAGTTTACAGCTTTGGAGGAAAAGGGTCTGCCCAGTTTGTTAACTGATGACTACAAACTAATGACACATGCAGCCTATGTACACAGGTTAAATACATATATGGATAGCCAAGCCATAGCATCATCAAGTTCTGCAGGAGGAAAGGCACTCCCATCTGGATAGAGCCTATATGACAATTTGGAGAATTTGTTTTTTATTGAACATGAAGTGAGGCATCTTTTCATAGTCCAGCCCACTTTTTTGAGGTACACAGATGCAGCTGAAACTCTAATTAAAATGTGAATACCAGAAGATGAATGGTGGCAGGATATGCTGGAAATTTTGTAGATAGATATGAAAGTTTTGTTTATATTCTCAGAACGCTACAGATGCCATAAAGTGAAGAAAGGAGAAAATGAAACATTGCGCTAGACAACAGTTAATTAAAGTGCAAAAAAAATCACCAAAGAAAGCAATGCCAATAGCGTGGAATTGCACCAAAATATCCATCGGCCGACTTACTGGGCAAACAATCAATGCATCTCACCAAAAAAACGGCCAGCACAACTTTTCTTACTTCTGCATTCATTTCTCTCTATTCCCTAGAGCATTTACTCCTTCCGTAGAGTAGGTGAAAGAAGTTATTGCAAGATATTATCTCTTTTTAGATATTTTGTAAATGTTTTTGTACAAATACCTCACCAAGCTAAGTATTAGGGGTTGGTGAATATCATTTTGGAACTGCATTGTAAATGTGAGAACTCTTCTCAATAAAGATTGCTGGAATTCTTTTCTGATGAACTCTCTATTTATGGAATGAATGGCAGAAGAATATGTTGCAGAATTCTTGAACTATTTCGTGGAACAATAAGTCTTTTTAACTCCTGTTTTATTGTTTCTATGTTTTATACATCATTTACATATCATACCCTAAATTGCAGGAAAAAAGAATAGCCCAGAATTTACTTAGTGGTACTCTGTGTTCAATGCCTTCCATTTTTTATGTTTTCTTCAGGACTAGCACAGGCAGGAATCTTTAACTGCTCATGTTTCCCTAGTTCTTACACT
>Ga0115851_100891_pt1 | contig 14911 bp, 13 predicted proteins | sample InSIn2gowninarea_FD_83865 | JGI IMG/M metagenome (GOLD analysis project Ga0115851, IMG submission 83865)
CCTATCTACGACTCTCTAAACCCTTACTGTCTATTTATTCCATAAATTTTTCCCCTACAAGCTCTACCCTGACAATGAGTCCCATGGTCTCTGTTTTGTAGAATTTACTAACCTCAAAATTACTCTCACTGTCTATAAAACGAGTGCTATTGAGGAAATGGAATGACTGTGTGTAGAAAATGGAAAGACTGTGTATATGAAATGGCTTCATGAATATGAGAGAAAAAATTGAGAGTTGGCATGTAATAAATAGACAGTAAGGGTTTAGAGAGTCGTAGATAGGTAGGTCACATCATTATCTTGACCGTTAACAAGTGTAGTTGTGGAGGACCGTTTGAGTACAGGTTATGGAGTTTGAAGCGGGGATTTGTTATGAAAAAATCATTGAGATCGTTTGTCATTAAAGATAGAAGAGATGGCGGAGACATCATGGAGGTCAAATCAAATGATGGTTGATTAAGGAGACATGTGATTATACATACTATACAAACTTATGTTTTCAAATTTCTTTTTGAAATAAATTTTTAAATTTACCTTTGGAACCTTTACCTTTTGCTTACTAATTTTTTTTTTGATGTTGATCCACAGGTACCTTAAGCATGATTGGTATTCAAAAATTGATTTTTCTTCAATTCCCTGCATACATGATTTTATTATGAACTGTACACTTGTGCCTAAACTGATAAACAAATTATAGCTGCAGAATGTGAAACAGAAAGTGAAATATGGCTTATGGATCATGAATGAAATGGAAATGGCGATGTAAGTGAAATAAAATGAGATGTAAGACAGGATGATAAATGAAATGGAGATGGAATGAATACTGAAAAGGGAAAACTTTATTGATGAAATATGACAATGGGATGAAGTGAAACTGTAAAAATAAAATGGAGTGAGGTGAGACGAGATGATGAATTTTGCAGAATCTAAACTACAAAGTGACTATGGCTTTTTGTCAATACTTATTATAGAAAAAAAATGGAAAATATAAGGTGTCAGAAACCTTTGATTTTCATCCTGTATTTTTTGTATAAGTATGCCAATCAATGATTGGTTTTCAACCTTATACAATTTATTATATTGTTTTTTAATTTGTTTTTAATTTGTTTTTGTTTTTGGTTTTTTTTTTTTGCTTTTGTTTTTTTTTTTTTTTTTTTTTTTTTTTTTTTGGGGAAATTAAGTTTTATTTTTTTTTGATTTAGGATTTTTTTTTATTAATTTTTTTTTATGATTTTTTTTGAAAATTTTTTGAATTTCATCTATTGTTATGACCCTCACTGCTCCATTACTAAAAACTTTTTCAATCTCATATGGCCCAAGACAATGAGTTTGAAACTTCCCTTGAAAATCTTTAAACTTTGAATCAAATAACAATGCCCAATCTCCCACTTGAAACCTCTTGTCCTTGATATATTTGTCATGCCATTTAGCCCTTTGTTGTTGGACTATACCAGCCCTTTGAACAACATCTTGCCTGATTTCATCAAGTTCATTTAATTTCTCCAGCCTATGCTTTTGTGCTTCTGATAAATCTAGTCCCAGTTGGATTGCCATCTTGAAAGTTTTGATTTGGAACTCTATAGGGAACAAGACTTGTTTCCCATAAACAAGTTCATAGGGTGTATGTCCCATTATGTTCCTCCGTGTAGTCCTATAGGCCCATAAGGCTTCAGGAAGCCTTTCTGCCTAATCCTTTCTATGTAGATGCATAGTCTTGGTGAGGATTCCTTCAATCACTTTATTTGTAGATTCCACTTGACCATTTTCTTGTGGATGATAGGGAGTAGATTTCCTATGTTTGATCTTGTATTCTTCCACAAGCCCTTCTACCATGTTAGACGTGAATTGAGATCCTTGATCTGTCACAATTTCTCTTGGAACACCAAAACAAGTAAAGATGTCCTCAAAAAGAAAATTAACTACAGATTTTTCATTAGCAAAAGGTAATGCTTTGGCTTCTACCCATTTAATGACATAATCAATGCATACCAATATATACTTTTTCTGCTTAGATGGAGAATTAATTGATCCAATAAAATCTAAGGCCCACTTTTCAAAAGGTTCGATGAGTACTTGAGTTTGTAATGGCATTTCATTTGAGGGAGCAGGTTTCCCTACCCTTTGGCAGCTGTCACATCTCCTAACATATTCTTTAGCATCTTTGAAGATGGATGGCCAATAATATCCTAAAGAAAGGATTTTATAGGTTGTCCTCTTGTCAGCAAAGTGTACACCACATGGCTCATCATGACATGCCTTAAGAATATTGGGCATTCCATCTTCCCTGACACACCTTCTGATCATAAGATCTAGCCCTGTTTTATATAATTTGTTAGTGATCCATGAATATCTTGCACTTTCTTGAATAATTTTTCTTTTCTCTCTAGGAAACAAATATGAAGGTAACTTTCTTATGACCAAGTAGTTAGCAATATCTGCAAAACAAGGAGTTTGAGTAGTTACTGCAAAAAGATATTCATCAGGAAATTTATCTTCAACCAGAGAATCTTCTTTGATATTCTGAACCCTGGACAAGAAATCAGCAACTATGTTTTGTTTTCCAGGTCTATCTAGCATAGTAATGTTGAATTCTTGCAAAAGTAAAAGCCATCTTGTAACTCTGCCATTAGTAATAGGTCCATTCATAAAATATCTAATTGTAGAGTGATCTATATGAACAAAGGTTTCATATCCTATTATATAATGTCTAAACTTGTTAATTGCATGAACAACAACTAAAAATTCCTTTTCAATCACAATATAATTCAACTTAGTGGGAGTCAAATTCTTACTTGTATAGTAAATGGCATAAGAAATCAAATATTTTTGTCCCATTAAAGCTCCCAGAGCTGTATCTGAAGCATTTGTGGAAATATGGAAAGGGAGTTTCCAATTTGGACATCTTAAAATGGGTGCTTCAGAAATTTTTGCTTTCAAGGTTTCAAATGCCAACTGGCAATCAGAATTCCAATTGAATTCACAATCTTTGGTAAGCAATTTGAAGAGTTTTGGGATGCAATTTTAGTGAAGTTTTCTATAAATATTCTATAATACCCTGTAAATCCCATAAAACTTCTAACATCCTTTTGATAATTTGGAATTGATAATTTAGAGATAACTTCAACTTTAGATTTGTCAACTTTAATTCCATCTCCTGAAATGTGATGTCCTAAAACAATACCTTATGTAAACATCATAAAACATTTTTCATGGCTTAGTGAAAGGTTTGTTTCCTTACATCTTTTAAGAACTTTTTCCAAATTTTCCAAAGCTTCTTCAAATTTATTTCCATAGACTGTAAAATCATCCATATATATCTCTATAGAATCATGTATCAGATCAGAAAAAATTCCTAGTACTGCTCTTTGGAATGTTGCAGGTGCATTACATAATCCAAAAGGAAGTACTTGGTAGGCATAAGTTCCCCATGGACAAGTAAATGTGGTCTTATCCTATTCTTCACATGCTACCTGAATTTGATTATAACCACTAAAACCATCCAAGAATGAGAAATACTTCTTACCTGCTAATGTATTTAACACCTGATCTATAAAAGGCAAAGGAAAATGATCCTTAAGGGTTGCTTTATTCAATTCTCGATAATCAATGCACACCCTCTATTTACCATTCTTTTTAGGCACAAATACCAAAGGAGAAACCCATTGGCTATCTGAAATTGGGTAAATGAAGTTTAGATTCAGTAATTTTTGGAGCTCTTCTTTCACAATCTCTCTAAGATTTGGATTCATCCTTCTCTGAGGTTGTCTGATAGGTCTACTATTTTCATCAATGTAGTTGTGATGGATACAAGTCTTAGGATCAATGCCTTTCATATTAGTGTATTCCCATGCAAATGCAGCAAAATGTTTTTGTAATGTTTTGATTAGCTCTTCTTGTTGTAGTTTCTCTAAGTTTTTGTTTATGTTCAATTCCTAGTTGGAAAAATTTCAATTGTAGAGCTACCAGACTTTTCCATAGAATAGAGAGACATTTGCCTAAATGACAAATATTCAACATTAGATTAAATTTCTTGAAATTTCTCATGGTTATATTCTGAAAATGATTCAAAATTTTCCAATGTATTCAAAATTTGACTATCTTCACTAATTTTTGAGATAGTAAAGAGAGGCTGAATATCATCTTCATCATCAATCCATTCTTTGTCATCTATTTCTGTGATTGCTTTTGCTGGAGGATATAGAGTAAATTTATTTGTTGAATTACCATCAGAAATATACATGTCACCAGATCTACAGCTAATAAAAGCATCAGTTGTGGCCAGCCAAGGTCTTCCTAATGTGAGTGGATGTCTTCCTAGATTGTTCTTGGGAGTTAAGATCATGAAATCAACAAGATATTCCCAAGAATCTAAGGATACTGAAATATCTTCTAGCACACCATCTGGTTTGATTACTGATCTATCTACTAGTTGTAGTAAGGTAGGTGTGTAGAGAAGATTAGGAAGTTAAAGCTGCTCCATATTTTGTTTACTCATGAATTCTTGGATCCACATATTTTTGTATGGCAATTTTTCCCATCATTATGTCTGCTATTTTTCCTACAAGGTGAATTCTTTTTGTTTATTTTGCTTTTCTTCCTGGTTTTTTTATGCTCAACTCCTTTAATGTTTTCGTTAGAATTGGAATTACTCTAATGGCTTGTAGCAAAGGAATTTTGATATAGACATTCTTCATTTCATCTAGAAAATCATAGTTGGGCAATAAGATCTATTTTTCTACCCCTCTATCAATTTGTAGTCTTTTAGGAAAAGGAGTTGTAGAAGTAGATGTTGGTTTCTCAATGATAGGAGTTGTGTTCACTGATTATTTTTGTTTTTCTTTTTCAATGTTTTGGTTGATGTTCCCTCAAAACTTTTATTGACTTTTAGAGAATCTTCCTCAGAATTGTTTTGTTCCTGAATAACTAAAGAAGGTCTTTCCATTTCTAATATCCTTCCACGTCTTAGTTAAACATCATTAAGGTCTAGAGGAGTAATCATGTAAGTTGGAAATTGTTGTCCTTCTACCATGTAAGCATTTTGAGGGTTTTTATTGCTGGGGTTTGGTAATGGTTGGGAAGGTAGTTGATTTGGTTTCTGATGAAATGGTAGTAAGAGTTGAGGATTTTGGTTTTGTTGTGGAGGTTGTTGTGGAAATGGTAATGAAAGTTGAGGATTCTGATTTTGAAATTGTGGCTGCTGATTTTGTTGCTGAATGTGTGGGGGAGGATAATTCTGATATGATGGAGGATATTGGTAATATTGAGAAAATCTCTCGTAAGGACTTTGTACTCCTTATGCCCACGGTTGAGATTGAGATTGAGGTTGAGGTTAAGGCCAAGGTTGCTACCAAGAATTCCAGTTTGGTGGAGGCTGAAGATACATTTGATTGTTAAATCCATGATTTTTTGGCCCCTGCCAAGGTCTTCTAGCAACAAAACAAAGAGGTTTTGCAAAATTTGGGACTGTTTCCTCTTGAAATACACCCTTAAGACCTGGGATTGAAGGACAACCCTTGGTCTCATGGCTTTTTGAGCAAATCATACAAGTTTCTACAATTTTTTCATCTAAAGGGAATTCCCTTAGAGCATTTTTTTTCTGCATTTTGGACAAAATATGGCTAAATCATCAGCCTTAGTTTTCTACTTGTTTTGTATTTTAAGGGTGTCTGATTGCTCACTTAGGCTCCCTAGAATGTCAGTTTTAAATTCATCAAGCATATTACCAATTTTTGCCCTACTTACAGATCCTGTTACAGATTTGTTTACTCTAACAAGAGAAGGATTTCTTGGCCCTTTCCCTGTTTTAGTTTTTCCTCTTGAGAGATGAACACACATTTCTCCTATAACATTTAATGGAAGTTGAGATATATCTCCCTTTCCCATCATGTTAAGGATATCTATCCACTCATCTCTAATGGCCTTTAATAAAAGATATTTCAAGGTTTCTTCATCTAAATTGTTCATATTTGCTCTTTTCAAATTATAGTTGAATCTCTCAATCAAATCTTCTAAGTTTTCATCCTCTCTTTGCATCATTTTGAACACTTCATCTTTGTGATTGGTAGGCATGCAATAATCCAAGTACCTATCCAAAAACGTTTTTTTCATGTCATTCCATGTTCAAATGGACTGAGTGACTAAACCCATGAACCATTTCAAAGCAACTCCTTTCAATGTTGAAGGAACAATTTAAGTTTTTGAGAGTCTTCTAGATAGTCATAAGTTCTGCACAAGACTTCAAACTCAAACAAAAATGTTTCAGGATCCTCACTTTTCAACCCATAGAAGTTTGGGAGGATAGAAGGTGAGATATTTTCATTGTGGCATTTGCTTCCTCATCCACTATAGGGAATCCAAAAGAATTATCTATTTCCCTATTTCCTCTGCCTCCTCCATTATTTCCTCTACCTTCTCCATTATTCCCTCTACCTCCTCCATTATTTCCTCTACCTCTCCCTCTACCCCCTCCTCCAAACAGTGAGAATTATCCATCTTGTTCTTCTTCTACCATTATAGTTTCTTTAGAGTTAGAATAGGGTTCAATCTGCAAGGTTACTTCCTCCTCCTCTGGTTCTTCTATTAATGGAATATGGGAGAAAGGTTCTACTTCTTCTTCCTCACCAGGTATTCCTAATTCTTCAACTACTATGTGCTCTCATGTGGAGGTGAAAAAGGTTATTCCTGCTGTTGGAGATTCAAAATTTTTCTCCACTAGGACTAACTTGGTAGATGAAGTAGGAGATTCTTTTGATTAGATTTCTACCCCTGGAATTCCAGGAGTCCTATGGCTGGGAGTATGAGTTTGGGATGGAGTTGTGTCTTTTCTTGTTCTTGGTGGAGTAGGTGGTGTTGTAGGAATTGAACTTCTGCCCCTAGCTATAAATCTACCCCTAGAGTCTCTTTCTCTATGCACGTCATTGTTTTTTTTTTGAATGTAAGAGATAAGGCTACCTAGTTACACTTCCCCGGCAATGACACCAAAATGTTTGGTCAATTTAGTGTCCTAAATTGCTCTACATAAATTATCAATTTGGATATTGTAAACTGATGAAGTGGTACTGCACTATTTGTGCTAGATAACCCTTCTTACTTCGTTGTTTTTGAGTTTTATGTTGTTTTGTGGGTTCTTGGTCTTTAGTTACTAATGATTTACAATGTAATTATCAAAAACTTAAATCTAAGTCTTTCTTAAGCTCTGTTTTCATTTTTAGATTTTGAGCAGTCTTTACGAAAGTTAGATTTAAGTTTTTGATAATTACATTGTAAATCATTAGGAACTAAAGACCAAGAACCCCCAAAACAACATAAAACACAACAACAACGAGGTAAGAAGGGTTATCTAGCACAAACAGTGCACTACACTTCATCAATTTATGATACCCAGATTGATAATTTATGTAGAGCAATTTAGGACACTAAATTGACCAAACAACCACCCACAATCTCTAAGTCTTCATGTTGCTCATTACTAATATTGTTGATGTTGCAACATGCTTATCTTCCTACCTCCTCAAACTTCAATCTAATTGGGTGTTTGAAAGGTGGGTATGAGTAGGGATATTTCTAGGACTTCTTGGGAATTCCATAAAATAAATTGTTGTTAAATGTCTTGTGTACTTGTCATATTTGATGAACAAAAAATCTGGATATAACACTAGGTTACAAGCATAACATCTTAACTACTTCACCCTGTGTCAATTGGTAATCAGGGTTGTGGGACTTTCATTCACTCTGAGTGGTGGTTTTTCTATAGAATCCTTCTTGATGACATCTAATTTTATCATAGGTCGTCTTCACAATTAGAGTGGCAATTTTGTTCACAATATAAAAATTTTGAACATGTGATATTTTCTAGAAGAGCAAGATTGAAACAACGTTTGTAATAACTTCAAAACATAATGTTTATGCATTCATAGCAGTAACTATAAGTATGATAACGCCACCTCTGCTCCTAGGAGCTATGACACATGTGAAGCAAGATGAATCTATTTAGTCAAACAAACTTGATTACCATGGTAGAGGACTAAATTTCACAAAATGACAAAAGGCTTCAAAGTCAACAACTGAAAAGGTTATTCCTGGAACAAACCCTGATAGAGATAGCATCATCATTGGATGGATATTCAATCAAACTATCCAAACTCTAGTTTACGAGAGTCACCATATCAACAATGCTTCCCAACATTTAAGTATGTTCTAATGATCAATGTTAAAGGCAGGAAAGGAATCAATGAAATTGATAGAAAATGGTCTCAAGTATACATGACAAAATGAAGCATGGGAATATTTTTAGCATACAACCTATGAACCCTTCGAGATCATAGTAAATCTCTTTAAATTACTATTTTTCTATAAGAATTACAAGCTAAAACTGAGTTTGTTGACATCCAACAAAAAAAATGGTGATCTTTTACAAGCACTTGCAAAATCCAAGTATGAAAACACCATATTAACAAATGAACATACAAATGTATGGAAGAGCAAGGTGTTGTTAATACTTTGTAGGCAAAGCTTGAACATGCATGAGATGAAAATAAGAAGCTACAAAAGGAGCTTTGAACAAGTTCACTAATCTCAAGAACCTTCACATTATGTTCTCTACCTTGGGAAGGGAGAAAGAAATCATGGATTCGGCAAAATTGACACTGAAGCCAAACTATTGTGTGAGATGGAGGAAAATCTAAATGACCTAAAAGAGAAAATTAGGACAATTTCGAACAATTTAGAGGCTTAGGGGAGGGAAAATAAAACCAAAATCTGAGGTACCTAGGAATTTCATAAATGATTTCTTCCCTCCAAAACTGCAACAAACAATTGGCAGAACAAGTGCTTAAGGCATCAAAAGGATATCGTTCCTTTAAGAGGAAATCAAAAGATTTGTGAGAATAGAACAACGGATTGAAGAGGGAGATAGCCTACCTTAAATATTTGATACTGAAATAGGAAAATTTTACAAGTGGTATGGTATTGAAAAGGGCTACACTTATGAATGAGATCACCTAGGATAAGCAACAACTTCATAATTTGTTGAAAAAGTGTGAGAACTATGGCTCACAATTCTAGGTAAGAAGAAAAGTTTCAAAAGAGGAATTTTTATTGGTTGATAAGTTCCTGCTTCACTTCAAGGAAACGATGAAGTGCCTCAAGGTAGATCTCAATATAGTTAACGAGAATAAAAAACTTGAGGAAATGACAATGTTGCAAAATGAGCTATTGCATTTTTGTATAGAGAATAATTTTCTTATACAAGAGAAAAAACTAAATGCAAATAGAGATGCCAACATTAAAAGGCTAGAAGATGGGGCACCCTTATCATTTTCCAATGGTGAAAGCCTATAGGTTGAGCTGGAATACATGAATATGGAGAAAGCAAAGCTTAAACTTGGTGATGCATCTTAGAAATCAATAATTTATAACACAAAATGAAGACAATATAGTGCCTTCACTCAACGTGGCCCCTAGTTCTGAGGCCAAGCCCCCATGAATAAAACCATGAAGTTTCCTATCATCAATTATTTATAGAAATCAAGTGGTATTAATCAGATTTTCTACTCATTTTTCATGTTTGTAAGAGATTGAACTTGATAGTTGGCATGAATGCTAGATTTGACTAAATTAGAGAACAAAGAATACCTAGTGTGGAAGAAAACTTCAATCAAAATGCATTTTTATATTCTTATATTGAAAGTGTTTGTTTTGTAAACATCCTTGGGATGTAATTGTGAATCACCATGCTCATTTGTATATATTTCTATATGTATTGCATTGAGATATCCATGATGTTTTGAAACTGATAAGTTAAATGATTCTATTTTCAACTTTATAAAATGGAGAAAAATATTGAGACCAACACCTTATTGAAAAACCTGGACTCATATGAATGCATATAATTTTTTATAGTTTCCAATATAAGCATAAGGTGAGAATCAAGTTAAATAATTTACAAAGAAATTTATTTTATTTTTATTGATAACATCAAAATATTTTGATTTTGTTTTTATGTATTACAATGTCCTTTTGAACTAGGACAACATACTAGCCAAAATGTGTTATCAATTTAATTGAAGTACTTGTTTTCTTGCAAGTTTTACTTCTAATATTTACTAGTAATAACTTTTGTTTAAAAACTTTTATCTTTTTCGATGAAGTTTATTATAGTACAACAATAATGAAATTGCACGACAATTACAGGGCATCACTATTACACATCATATAAGAAGTAATAATTTAAAGTTTAGGGACCACTCACATTTTTTGGGCTATGAATTCCAAAGCCTATAAGACAAGAACACAAACGTATAGCCCCAGGGGTTAGCTCAGTTGGTCAAAATCAGTGCCTCACCATCGGGAGGTCACAGGGCCCAATCTCCCCGAAGCCCTTGGCGTTAGGCCTTGCTAGTGGACTGTAGGACTAGATTCCCTTTAGGATCGATTAGCCCAGATATTTCCATGGACGTAGTGCCACCCATTGACTAGGGTGTCCCTAAACCACAGCGTAAAAAAAAAAAAAAGAACACAGATGTATTCAACATTTCTATTCTATATCTATATTGATCCTTGCATCAATAATGCAACTGCACAACGTTAACATTGGATAAAAGAAAATATTTTTTATACAATAGAAGTTAGACAAGGAAAAAAATCTTAAAACCACAACCACCCAACCATGAGGCAACACTAGTCAAAACAAAGATTACATGATGGCATTGAAAATGATAGAAATCTATTGATGTAAATTTCCATAAGTAGATACAAAGTAATAACTTGCATTCCAAAAGATAGTATGCATTATGTTTTAACATTTTAAGATCTGTATAAGGTTGGCGACATCAACATTTTCAAGTATACTAAGGATGGTAGTTAAATGACTTCCCATAGAAATAATTTGTCAAAAAATAAAACAAGTAAAAGAAGAGGCGAGGCAGGTGGTCACAATATGAACTTATTGAGTTTGTGGATTGAGGACAATCTCATGAAATTTATAGATTCAAAAACTATGGTATCCATGACAAAAGAATGGTTAATGTGGCAAGATAAACAAAACCCAGAATGGGGTTTTCCATAGGTATGGAAAATGACAATAAGGTTTTCACCCTCTCTCATCAAACCCAGAAGGCCTTGACGTCATTAACTTCATCATTATATCTTTCTCTCTCTCTTGACAAGCTCTTGAGTTGTCCACTGTCTTTGAAAATCTCACTTAGTATTTTTTATCACCATAGATTTATCATAGCCATCTAGATGTGTTTTGAGGTTGTACTTCTTTTTCATTCTGGATGGAAGAAGTTTCTTATCTAAGACAATACAATTGAGAAAAAATATTATACCTCACAAAGAAAGAAAATTAAATTTATTGAATGTCAGAGCTAGAGGTTCCAAACAGAGGAAATGTAAGTTCACATGAGGGATTATGGCATTAGTTTCTTGTCTATATTCATCCAAGCATCAACAACTGAGGACATTGAAGCCTAGGAATTCAGATACAACAATTTCCTGACATCAAGTTCAAAGACTTGAACCAAGAATCCATCAATATATATAGATTTTATCACATAATTATTGGCAGAATCTTAGATGATTAGATGATGAGATTCCAAAACCTCATTGACATAGTTTGGATGACTAATGAGCCTATTATTGACTGAAGAAGAGACTCAAACCACTATCTTGATGCACTAGTAGAATAATCATTAGGTATGCTAGCTTTTGAGATAAAATATATAAATGTTGATGTATAATGCTAAGTACACATTAGTCAAGCAATTGACAGGTGTTAAGGCATGAATATTATGCCCACAAATTCAAAGTGAATGAGTACACTGTTAAAGAAAAAATACACTATGAATGTGCTACTTGTGAATGGGTACATTATTAAGGTACTCAATTCACACTCATGATTGAGTGTAAGTGGGTGGATTGTTAAACTACTCCTTACAATGAGTGTAAGTGGGTAGACTATTAAACCACTCCTTATAAGAAGTTCAACCATTCCCGTGGGTGTTAGCATTATAAAAAACATTCTCTAGGTCACATAAATGTTGATTTATTACATATTGAAATTTTGTATATGCATCCTTCAACTTCACAACCTTCAAGTTTCATATCAGACCCAGGTTTCGATGGGTTTGTGCCAGTGTTAAGGTAAATTGCAACAACAATGAAGAAGATTGTTGGAGCATTGGTGCATAGTGTTGTTAAGTTACACCTCTCTTTTCTGACTGCCTTGGCCATCGCCATATCTTTTCCCGACTCTCATAGAAAACTTCACACAAATACAAGCATTCGAGTGGCTCTGAAAATCCCTGCAATGTTATGTGGATTTATAGTCTAGTGCAATAAATATAGTAGATTTAAGTACTCCGTCGGTGAAGATGTGCTGAGATTTTGGGTGACATAACGATATGAGTACTTGGTGTCAGTAAAGATGAGATAATATTTTGTGTGACATCACGTGAAAGGGAAAAACTCTGTGTGCTTGCAGCGAATAGGCTCTGATTCCAGTGCACGGAGTATGGAGGTTGCTTAAAGATATAAACAAGGTTCACCATGATATCCAAGCTCCAATAGTAGAGAACTAGAGAATGTGAATAATCCACAAATCTCTCCTGACAAGGCTCTTGAACTCATTATATCATAAATTTTTTGAGACTTTGTGGCAAAAAGTAATGTTATTTTTAATATGCCACACTTCCAATAATGTTATGCACATAGTGTTGTTAAGTTACACCTATTAAAAAAAGGATTGCAAAGAGATTTGATACCATATTTTCATTAGCATTCAGAAGTGAATTATGTGCAGTTGTACTAGTATCGGAGAAAACAATCAGGTCATTAATTTAAACTTAAAGGTGCAAGAAACCCACATTCCTCATGGGTTTACTCCAAAAAATAATTCCCAAAGGCACAAAATTAAGTGAAGCTAAGCCAAAGTTTTCATAATACTATATCATGCATGGATTGTGTTAGGTTCCTATACCAATAGGTTTCATTTTTCATGATTGACTATGGAAGGGCCAAATATCTTCATCTTTTTTATGCTGCAAAGGTTCCATATTTTGTAAATTAAGGCCAAGAAAGTGTGCTAGTTCAAATGCCACCATTGTTTCATTGTTCAAGAGTTTCATTGTGTACAATTGGTAGATTTTTGTTGCATTTGATGAATAACCAGACAGCTTAATCCTGGTTATGTCATGTTTAAATTTACTTGTTTTAGAATAGAGAATAAATATCTGTCCAAACAGTTTAAGCTTGGCAGATAATTAGATAGGTAGAGAATCAAAGGGTCTCAACTATCTAAACTGAGCCCTTGGAAGAAATAAGGGTAAACTTAGATAGGAGGGCAGTTAAAAGAAAAGGAAGAAAATCAGGGTTTGCAAGCTCAAGTGCACCCAACCAAAAAGAGAAAAAAATGCTAGCTTGTAGGCTGGGTAGGTAGTTTGAAGTTGCGGAAGCAAGTGTGTTATCATTTTTGTCTTATCAAAGAAAACTCATATCATCAGTGACATTTCTACCATGGCAGTTGTTTGGTAATATGGCAAGGGGAGCATGACTAACTTCCCTCTCATTTCCCCCATAAGTTCTTCACTAACATCTGCCTTGGGATCTGCTCAACAGTCCTTCTTCTTTTCGTTCTATGAGAAATACTAAGTCAAACTTTGAGTTTTCTTAAGGAAAAGAAGCCACATTTCTTGTGTAAAAATCATCATTTCAAATTCCTTTTCATTCTCCCATGGCTAAGTTTGTACTTTATCAACTCAGTTTTGCTCATACAGTTTCATTTCATACATGTTCACATTAACATTCTAACTTATTATTTAGCTCCCTGAACAATTCCCTATCCCTATGGTACAAAACTATATAAAAATACCAAAAAATCTAAATATCCCTACCCATTGGCACTTATAGCCACATATTACAGTTTTGGGGGATTATTAAGTCCATCTAGGACTTTAATAACAGCCCTTTCGTGTCCAAGTCATCAGGGGTCTATTTAACATTGGGTTAAATGCCTAACCCAACTAACCCACCCACCTAAACTATGCAAATACCCCGTGTGCATGTAAATACCATGGAATTAGTTTAATGTCTAATTAAATTAATAACCATATACCCCCGCACAAACACAAAACCTACAAACCTAAGGTTTTTGAACTCCACAACATTATTTTAATATTATAATATGGGCGGGTCCCCGCATCGTATCCTCCTTGCACTTACCATTCCATCAGCCCTCCAATCCGACCCTGCAGATCCGACGGCCTGTGTCAATATTGGGGCCGCCCCGCTGTCCAAAGATTAACTCGCGATGAAAAGTGGTATTGGCATCATGCAGGGGGACGCGTGGCCCATTTTCATTGCATCGCGCCCGCTCTGACAGAAACCACCCCCGTACCAAAGGCGGTCCAATGCAAAATTCTTACTGCCAATTCTCCCTGCCACTTGCGTCATCTCCACGTCGGCGTTTGTGTCAGCGCCCACCGTTCCATAATCCACCGTGTCCGCCCTGTCACCTGTCCACCTCAGCTGCCGCGTCACCCTCCGTACCATGCTACAGTGTAGTGTGACGTCATGCTGATGTCAACACCAAAATGCGCCAAAAGGTCCGGAAAAAACACAAATATCCATCAAAAAGCACACCAAAGTCATGTTTTTTATTTGTTTTATCCAACCAATGCTAAAGGTTTGTGCATGAGTGTTGCGTCGATCCACTATCAATGACCCCGTCCATCAACCAGTCATGCTCAACCTGCAAATTTGACCGCCCCAGCTCTACCTGCAACTGCATTTCACCACAAAAGTCGCGAAAAATAGGTATTTATCCAATTATCGCTCGAAAACCATGTTTCATCAGGTTTCTCTGTTAAAGCAGTCGCTGAAGGAGTTAAAAGTAGTTGCAGTGTGTTTTGATCAC
>Ga0115851_100892_pt1 | contig 14911 bp, 6 predicted proteins | sample InSIn2gowninarea_FD_83865 | JGI IMG/M metagenome (GOLD analysis project Ga0115851, IMG submission 83865)
CGCTAGAAATTGAAAGCAGACCCCTTAAAGGCGAGTTTCTGCAAACTGCCCAAGTCGTCAACACAATGGTAAGTCAGCTTAGTTCCTTTTTGCTGTTCCCGTTTTTTTACTTAGAACTCTTTGGGTGAAAACTTGCGATCTCCTTTTCTAGTAAAAATATAAATTAAGTCAAATCAGTTGCACATTTGACCTAATTGATCTGTCATTACCCTTACATAACTCCATCAAGGATAACGCTATGCCAACCGAACAGTTGCTCAGGGATACAGACAACCTAGATCCAAAACAGCTTCTGCGAACTTTAGCATCTGTAAAAAAAGGTAACTTTTCAGTGCGGATGCCCATCGATCAGACTGGCATCGCCGGGAAAATTGCCGATACGCTCAACGATATTATTGAGCTAAACGAGCGAATGGCAGCCGAGTTAGAACGAGTTGGCACTGTTGTCGGTAAAGATGGCAAAATCGAACAACGCGCCTCACTTGGTAATGTTGGTGGAGCGTGGTCAACTAGCATTGATTCTGTTAACACACTAATTACTGATTTAGTACAGCCAACAGCGGAAACTGCTCGCGTAATCCGGGCTGTGGCAAAGGGAGATTTGTCACAAGAGATCTCGCTAGAAATTGAAAGCAGACCCCTTAAAGGCGAGTTTCTGCAAACTGCCCAAGTCGTCAACACAATGGTAAGTCAGCTTAGTTCCTTTGCGTCAGAAGTGACAAGAGTAGCGCGAGAAGTAGGCAGTGAAGGCAAATTAGGAGTACAAGCAGAAGTCAAAGGCGTGGCAGGGACGTGGAAGGATCTGACGGACAGCGTTAACTCGATGGCAGGCAACCTGACCGCACAAGTGCGAAATATTGCGGAAGTGACGACGGCGGTAGCTAACGGCGATTTGTCCAAGAAAATCACTGTCGATGTCAAAGGCGAAATTTTGGAGTTGAAAAATACCGTAAACGTGATGGTAGATCAACTCAATTCCTTTGCGTCAGAAGTAACAAGAGTCGCGCGAGAAGTAGGAACAGAAGGCAAGCTAGGCGGTCAAGCCGATGTGCGGGGTGTAGCAGGCACGTGGAAGGATCTGACCGACAGCGTTAACTCGATGGCAGGTAGCTTGACAGCACAGGTGCGAAATATTGCGGAAGTGACGACGGCGGTAGCGAACGGCGATTTGTCCAAGAAAATCACTGTCGATGTCAAAGGCGAAATTTTGGAGTTGAAAAATACCGTAAACGTGATGGTAGATCAACTCAACTCCTTTGCGTCAGAAGTAACAAAAGTAGCGCGAGAAGTAGGCAGTGAAGGTAAGCTAGGCGTACAGGCAGATGTGCGGGGTGTAGCCGGGACGTGGAAGGATTTGACGGATAGTGTCAATTTTATGGCAGGTAGCTTGACAGCACAGGTGCGAAATATTGCGGAAGTGACGACGGCGGTAGCGAACGGCGATTTGTCCAAGAAAATCACTGTCGATGTCAAAGGCGAAATTTTGGAGTTAAAAAATACCATCAATACAATGGTAGATCAACTCAGTTCCTTTGCTTCAGAGGTTACGCGGGTTGCCCGTGAAGTAGGCAGTGAAGGTAAGTTGGGCGCGCAAGCTTATGTTAGGGGAGTGGCAGGTACGTGGAACGATCTAACAGGGGCAGTTAATTCAATGGCGGGAAACTTGACTGCTCAAGTCCGCAATATTGCCGAAGTCACCAAAGCTGTAGCTAATGGCGATCTGTCGAAGAAAATCACTGTCGATGTCAAAGGCGAAATTTTGGAGTTGAAAAATACCATCAACGTGATGGTGGATCAACTAAATTCCTTTGCGTCAGAAGTGACAAGAGTAGCGCGAGAGGTGGGGAGTGAAGGTAAGTTAGGGGGTCAAGCGCAGGTTAAGGGCGTGGCAGGAACTTGGAAGGATTTGACAGATAATGTTAACTCAATGGCAGGAAACTTGACTGCCCAAGTAAGAGGCATTGCCAGGGTAGTAACCGCCGTTGCCAATGGTGACTTGAAGCGTAAATTGATGCTGGAAGCCAAGGGAGAAATTGAAACCTTGGCAGATACGATTAATGAAATGATTGATACTTTGGCTACATTTGCCGAGCAAGTAACCACCGTAGCGCGGGAAGTAGGAATTGAAGGCAAGCTAGGGGGGCAGGCAAAAGTACCGGGGGCGGCTGGGACGTGGAGAGATTTGACAGACAATGTAAACGAACTAGCTGCTAATTTAACGACTCAAGTAAGAGCGATCGCCGAAGTAGCGATCGCCGTTACAAAGGGCGATCTCACACGCTCAATTGCCGTCGAAGCTCAAGGTGAGGTAGCAGTTCTTAAAGATAATATCAACCAAATGATCGCCAACTTGCGGGAAACAATTCAGAAAAATACCGAGCAAGATTGGTTAAAAACTAATTTGGCGAAGTTTACCCGGATGTTACAAGGACAGCGGGATTTAGAAACTGTTTCTAAATTGATTCTCTCGGAACTTGCACCCCTCGTTGGAGCGCAACAAGGCGTTTTCTACTTGATGGCTTCTTTAGGTGAAGATCGAGAGAAGTTATTGAAGTTAATCAGTACTTATGCTTACCGCGAACGCAAGCATCTCGCAAATCAGTTCCGATTAGGTGAAGGGTTAGTAGGACAATGCGCCATAGAAAAGGAGCGAATTTTACTGACGGAAGTTCCGGACAACTATATCAAGATTAGTTCTGGGCTTGGAGAAGCGACACCGCTAAATGTTGTAGTGCTACCTGTATTATTTGAGGGACAGGTGACGGCTGTAATTGAATTGGCTTCGTTCCGCCGCTTTAGTGAAATTCATCTGAGCTTTTTCGATCAACTTACCGAAAGTATTGCGATTGTATTGAATACAATTGCCGCTAGTATGCGGACGGAAGAATTGCTCAAACAGTCTCAATCGTTGGCAGAGGAGTTGCAAACTCAACAAAATGAACTGAGGGAAACCAACCAACGATTAGAACAACAGGCAAAATCTCTCAAAGCATCGGAGGACTTGTTGAAGAATCAGCAAGAACAATTGCAACAAACCAACGCCGAGTTAGAGGAAAAAGCAGAGTTGCTGGCGCTGCAAAAACAAGAAGTGGAGCGCAAAAATCTGGAAATCGAGCAAGCAAGGTGGTCGTTGGAAGAAAAGGCAGAACAACTAACCCTAAGTTCTAAGTACAAATCCCAGTTTTTAGCGAATATGTCTCACGAGTTGCGGACACCTCTCAACAGCTTGTTGATCCTAGCAAGAATGCTGGCGGAACCAACAGATAGCAGCATGACTGCCAAACAGGTTGAGTATGCCCGAACAATTTATTCAGCAGGTACGGAGCTATTAGAGTTAATCAATGACATTTTGGATCTTGCCAAAATTGAGTCTGGCACGATGTTAGTTGAAATTGACTCTTTATTGTTTACCGAACTTTCAGACCAAGTTGAACGCACGTTCCGGCAAGTTGCCCAAGATCAAGGGTTGAGTTTCACGACAGAATTTGATTCTACGCTGCCACAAGCGATTTACACCGACTCAAAACGCTTGCAACAAGTCTTAAAAAATCTACTTTCCAATGCTTTTAAATTTACTGAGCATGGTCAGGTGACGCTGCGGGTTGATGTAGTAACGCAAGGGTGGAGTCCGGCTAAGGAGACTTTAAATCGCGCCCCAATGGTTGTAGCTTTCTCAGTCAGCGACACCGGGATCGGTATTGCTGCCGATCGTCAGAAGGTAATTTTTGAAGCTTTTCAGCAGGTTGATGGTAGCACTAGCCGCAAATATGGTGGTACTGGCTTAGGTTTGTCAATTAGCCGCGAAATCGCCCAACTTTTGGGTGGGGAAATTCGTTTGCTCAGTAATCCAGGTCAAGGCAGTACTTTTACACTTTACCTTCCGCAGACATTTGTTGGAAGCAGGGAAGTAGGAGAGCAGGGGAGCAGGGGAGTTACTTCTCTTCAGGAGGGCAGAGGAGATAAATTTATGGCTCCTTCAGCACTTATTAATGCGAGTTTGAGTGAAGAAGAAACATTACAGTATTCAGCAGTCACTTCCATAAGTGACGATCGCGGCGATTTGCAACCAGGAGATCGCGTGCTATTAATCGTAGAAGATGACATTCACTTTGCTCAGATTCTCTTAGATGTGGCACGGGAACTGGGTTTTAAGGGTATTATTGCTCTGCGAAGCGATACAGGTTTGGCAATGGCACGGCAATTTAAGCCTGATGCGATTATGCTCGATATTCGCTTGCCTGTCATGGATGGCTGGACTGTCCTTGACCGCTTGAAGCACGATCCAAATACTCGTCATATTCCCGTACATACTATTTCGGCGGAGGAAGGACAGCAACGCAGTTTGCAACTAGGAGCGATTGCTTACTTACAAAAGCCTGTAACCCGTGCAGCGAGTCATGAACTCTTGATCAGGCTTAAAAACATAGTTTTCCAGATAGTCTTCATCTATTGGCGCATCATCGCAGCCTACAGATTCATCATCAGCTTCCTCGAAGTTATCGTCGTCGTAAACAGTGAATTCGCAAAGCATATCAGTTAATCCTAGTAGGAATTTAATCAGACGCGATCGCTCAGTCCCAGCACCTTCTTCCTAATTGCTTCCTCTGTAATCGTATCGTTTCAGCGTCTAACGGTGCAGGGTATTTTGTGGCGTTCGTCGTAATCCAAACGCTGAACAGTTCTCTAATAACTTCATCATCTCTATTTATGAGTTTTTAGATTTTTGAATTGGCGAAATTTCGGAAAGTAGTTTGTCTAAATTTTCACCATTACGCCATTGCACCCAGGCAGAAAGCAGTTTGTCTACCAGTTCAGATTTATCCAGTTCAACTCCCTGCCGCCTTAGATTAAGCAACTCGCCTTCTGTGTCGATGTCAGTTTCGCGCTGAATATAGAAGGTTCTACCAATCCAAGCATCATCCGATCGTTTTCCTGTAGAGGGTCTGCCGCGCTTTTTAGGTTCAAGTGAAATAGAGGCTTGCACCGGAGGAGGTTGAGTGACTGGAAGAGAAGCAGATTCAATATCCAAAACGGAATCAGGCTCACTGGCTTCTGTCGGCTGGCGGCTGGCGATCGCCTTGCGAAACGGATTGTCTTTACTCATGGCAATAACTCCTTACCCAAGGCTTCAAAGTCTCTCCAGGCTATTCGGGCGTTTCGATCTTTTACTTGGTGGACAATTACTCCTTCCAGGGCTGCTTTTTCGTAAGCGGCGTACTGCCTAATCGAGCGTTCAAATAGGGGGAGGTCTGCCAGGACTTCTCGCGCCTGCTCTCCAGTTTTGCGTGGGGCAGGTGGAATGATTGTCAGCAAAATTCGGTAGCGATCGCACTTGAGCGCGTTGAGCATATCAACGGTTTCTAGCGTTGCGTCGATGCTCAGGATATCTGGGGTTGTAGGGATAATCAGCAGATCGCAACCATCGACTAGAGCTTCCAAATCGTCCTGCTTGGGACGGGCTGGGGTGTCAAAAACAATGTGTTCAAAGTTGCGGGTATGCCGGGAAGCTGCCATTAGGTCTACTACTTGAAACGGCAATTCGCCCCGCTTTGCCCACTTCAAAGCGGAGTGATTAGGGTCGCCATCAATAAGAAGAGTGTGATCGTTTTGGGACAAGAGGGCTGCGATATGTACCGCGCAGGTCGTTTTTCCAACGCCGCCCTTAGCGGAAGCACAAGTAACTAGCATGGTTTTTCCTCAACCTCTACCAGAAGTGTAAATCGTATTTTCGCCTTTGTCTATTTTCAAATTGGCAAAAATTTAAATTTTTATATTTTTGAATTGGCGAAATGTTAAATTTTTACAAGGCTTTTAATTCTGTGTAGACTATCGTTTGTAGTTCTTGATAATTGAGGGCTGATAAAAGAATACTCACAGGCGATGTTACAGGCTTACTCGTACTGAATGCTGTACAGGGGTAGATATAGCGTAGCTGTCATCAGGGGCGTGCGACGTGACAGCTTCCGTAACACTACCCCATCTACCCAAGTAGTAATTGGGTTTAGATGGAAGTTTGAACCTGAGATATACCCATAAAAAGGATCGAATCATTGAGGAGCGCAGTCAAGTGAAATTTTCATGCTGCGTTCTGAAGACGAGCGGTTCTCGTGAGAGGAGCGCTTAGTTCAACAAACCCCAACTGCTGCTAGCGCTGGAATATTAGCGGGAATATCGTACTCAATTCTATAGCGATATCAAAACTTCTCAGTGCGTCCGGCGAGTTTGGCGATCGCTCTAATCAACTCTGTTGTATCAACTGGCTTAGACATATGCATCTGAAATCCAGATGAGAAAGTGTGCATATAATCTTCCGGCCTAACATATGCCGTTAACGCCATTGCTGGAATTCGCCACCCGCGCTTTGCCGCAATCTCTCTTACCTTACTTAGGAGTGTGTAGCCATCTTCCTCTGGCATTCCAATATCACTGATTAATATATCCGGCTGTAAGCGATCAAGAACTTTGATTGCTTCTGCAACAGAGCTAGCCGCTGTTACTTGCGCTCCATATTCTGCTAATGCGATCGCCAAAAGTTCGCACACATCAGGTTCGTCATCTACAACAAGTATTTGCAAGTCATCAAGATGTAGGGAGCAAGAAGTGGGGAAAATTAATGAAGAATGTTTTTCTAACTCCTCAACTTTCCCATGCTCGCTTTCAACTTTCAATAGCGGCAGCTTAAGGATAAAAGTCGTTCCTTGACCTTCGCCAGCACTGTAGGCACTAATCGTTCCCCCGTGCATTTCTACCAAGCGATCAACAATTGCCAGCCCTAAGCCCAGTCCGCCGTAGGATCTGCTTATCGTACTGTCAGCCTGACGGAACCGCTCAAAAACATGAGGTAAAAATTCTTGATTAATCCCAATCCCTGTATCGCTAATTGTAATTTCAGCATAGGAGTCTACGCTTACTAATCGCACCTCAATTTTGCCCCCTTCTGGGGTGAACTTGATGGCATTAGTGAGTAAATTCAAAATTACTTGTTGTAAACGGTTCAAATCCCCAGAAACTATACTTGCTGAGGATTTAAGTATATTTTTTATTTCAATTGCCTTCGCTTCTGCTGCTGGACGTACGGTATCTAATGCTGTTTCAATTGTGAATGCTAGATTAACTGGATGTAAAACTAACTGCAACTTGCCTCGGATAATCTGCGAAACATCCAGAATATCCTCAATTAGTTGTGCCTGCATCTTGGCATTGCGCTCGATTGTTTCTAGCGCTTTAGCAGTAGTATTTTCATCAAAATTGCGGGTACGGAGTAATCCTGCCCAACCCAGCATCGAGTTAAGCGGTGTACGGAGTTCGTGGGAGAGAGTGGATAAAAACTCATCCTTCATGCGGTTTGCGGACTCAGCTTGCTGTCTTGCTACTTGCTCGCAGAGCAATTTACTCCGTTCTTCTTCAGCTTGTTTGCGATCGCTTATATCTTCTATAGTGCCAACATGACCTAGAAATTCACCGCGATCGCAGAGCATTGGCGACGAGCGGACATGAACCCACAACACAATACTATTTAGAGGCAAAGGCTGATATATTAACAAACGAAACTCGCTTAAATATTCCTGGTTTGTCTGCGTCCAGCCCGACAAATCCGCTAACACGCGATCGCAATCTTCTGGATGCACCAACTTTAACAAACTGTCTCGGAAGTCTCCTTCAAGTTTAGAAGCACAAATAACTTGACAGCGCGGGTTAGTGTAGATAAACTGCCCTAAAGTATCTGTAAGGAAAATGCCGACTGGCGAGCAAGCACTTAATGAACGAAACCTCTGTTCGCTTTTTTGGAGTTCGGCGTTCACTGCTGTAAGTCGGGTTGCTTGTCGTTGTACTTCTGCTGTTTTCTGGAATAAATCGATAAATACAGCAATTTTTGCCGTTAATATTTGCGGCTTGATTGGCTTAAATAAATAATCTACAGCGCCCAAAGCATAACCTTGGAAAACCATCTGGTCGCTAGTGCTGAAAGCTGTCAGGAAAATAATCGGTGTGTGCCGCGATCTTTCTCGTTGACGAATCAGTGCTGCGGTTTCTAACCCATCCATCTCTGGCATTTGAACATCCAGCAAAATAACTGCAAAATCCCGATCGAGCAGACATCTTAAGGCTTCTTTACCCGACTTAGCTCGTACTAGATTGTGACCAAGACTTTCTAAGATCGCTTCTAGAGCTAATAAATTGGCTGGATGGTCATCAACTAAAAGAATATTAACTTTTGTTTCAGGCAACATATCTCACCTCTAGGCGGGCTGACAAAGACTGACCAAAAAAGGGGCAATCGCTTGAAGATGTAAAATCCGGTCTATTCCTACGGTTGCGATTGCTGCTTCTGGCATAGTACGACTTTCGGCTGTTGCTGGTTCTTGAACAATAGCTAATCCGCCACGCTGTTTAATTTTTGCCAAACCTCTAGCCCCATCATCGCTTGCGCCTGTAAGAATTATACCAATGGCTTTCTCTCCATAGGCATCTGCTACGGATTCAAACAATACATTAATGGATGGTCGGGCATAGGATACAGGAGCTTCAGTTGAGAGAGCATAGTAGTAACAGTCGTTCTTATTTTGCCTTGTTTCTATGAGTAAATGATAATTTGCTGGAGCTAAGTAGATCCACCCAGGTACAATTTCCTCTTTATCTTCCGCGTCTTTGAGTGGCATCGCACTGTACTGCTGTAAAAAAACGCTTAACTTGCGGTCGGATGCTTGATGACGGTGCTGAACTACAGCTACAGCAGCCGGAAAGTCTCTGGGTAGATTGGCAAATATCATCTCCAAAGCATCTAACCCGCCCATTGATGTACCAATTGCGACCAGTTCAAACGTCACTAATTAACTCTCCGATAAATATTCTCTTGGTTTTCCACTTCTTCGTAATGTGCTTCATAAGGAGTGAATTTGAGGGATTCTTGGCGACCTAATCCCAATACTCCAAACTTACACAAACTCTCATACAATAACTTGTGGACTCTTTGCTGAAGTGTTTGATTGAAGTAAATTAGTACATTACGGCATAATATGACATTGAATTCATTGAAAGAGGCATCAATCGCTAGGTTATGCTGAGAGAAGACTACATTTTCTCTCAAAGATGAGCGAAATAATGCCAGATCGTAAGCCGCCGTATAATACTCGGAAAAGGACTGCATACCACCTGCTTTGAGATAATTATGAGTATATTCCTGCATCAAATGCAGCGGAAATACCCCCGCCTTAGCTCTTTTTAAGACTATCTCATTCATGTCAGTGGCGTAAATTCGGCAGCGATGATAAAGCCCTTCTTCTTGCAACAAAATAGCCATTGAGTAGACTTCCTCACCCGTCGAACAGCCGGCGTGCCAAATCCGAATAAAAGGATAAGTGCGTAATAACGGTACAACTTTATGTCTAAAAGCAAGATAGAAACTAGGATCGCGGAACATCGCTGTTACGTTCACAGACAAGTTAAGTAGAAATTGCTCTAAACAAGCAGGATCGCGAAGTAACTTATCTTGAAGCGTAGATATACTCGTTAAATTTTCTGAACGGATTGTATTCCAAATCCGACGTTTGAGGGAAGCTAAGGCATAATTGCGAAAATCAAACCCGTAGTAACGAAATATACCTTCCAATAGTAACTCAATTTCGATAGCTTCTAGATCGGGGCTATTTTTATGTGAGTTCATGATTAATGATAAAGCCATACCCGTAGTAGTGATAGTAGCTGATCCGTATCTACAGGCTTAGTGATGTAATCTGATGCCCCAGCTTCAATACATTTTTCGCGATCGCCTTTCATCGCTTTAGCGGTGAGTGCCAAAATTGGCAGTGTTTCAAATTGACGGAGATTGCGAATTGCTTGCATTGTTTCGTAGCCATCCATTTCTGGCATCATTACATCCATCAAGACGATATCGATATCAGGTATATTTTGCAAAGTATCAATGCCATCTCGACCATTTTCTGCATATATAACTTGCATTTGATACCGCTCTAAGAGACTTGTGAGGGCAAAAATATTGCGGACATCATCATCAACAATTAGGACTTTTTTACTAGCAAGTACAGCATCAGTTTGATGCAAATGTTCTAGCATTTGTTGCTTGGGCGCAGGTAAATTTGCATGGACTCGGTGCAAGAACAAAGCGGTTTCGTCCAGTAATCGCTCCGGCGATCGCACATCTTTAATAATGATCGTCTCCGCCATCCGCTTGAGTTGCGTTTCTTCTGCCCGCGTTAGCTCTTTTCCGGTGTAAACAATGATTGGCAAGTTTTGCAGGCTACTTTCCTGCTTAATTTGCTCAATCAGTTCAAATCCAGTAATATCTGGTAGCCCCAAATCCAGGACAATACAATCGAAGTGTCCAGTTTTTAGGGCGGCTAGTGCTGCGGCACCCGTACCAACAGAAGTTGTTTGGACATCGTTGTTGCCGATCAAATCTACAATACTAAAGCGCTGCGTCTCGTCATCTTCTACCACCAGTAAGTTTTTGACTTGGCGCTCGATAAAGCCTTTAATTTGAGTTACCGCCTCGATTAACCTCTCACGGGTTACAGGCTTTTGTAAGTAAGCAATCGCTCCTAGTTGCAAACTGCGTTGCTGTCCTTCCTCCGCCGAAATAGTATGTACGGGAATATGACGAGTATTTGGATCGTGCTTCAAGCGGTCAAGGACAGTCCAGCCATCCATGACAGGCAAGCGAATATCGAGCATAATCGCATCAGGCTTAAATTGCCGTGCCATTGCCAAACCTGTATCGCTTCGCAGAGCAATAATACCCTTAAAACCCAGTTCCCGTGCCACATCTAAGAGAATCTGAGCAAAGTGAATGTCATCTTCTACGATTAATAGCACGCGATCTCCTGGTTGCAAATCGCCGCGATCGTCACTTATGGAAGTGACTGCTGAATACTGTAATGTTTCTTCTTCACTCAAACTCGCATTAATAAGTGCTGAAGGAGCCATAAATTTATCTCCTCTGCCCTCCTGAAGAGAAGTAACTCCCCTGCTCCCCTGCTCTCCTACTTCCCTGCTTCCAACAAATGTCTGCGGAAGGTAAAGTGTAAAAGTACTGCCTTGACCTGGATTACTGAGCAAACGAATTTCCCCACCCAAAAGTTGGGCGATTTCGCGGCTAATTGACAAACCTAAGCCAGTACCACCATATTTGCGGCTAGTGCTACCATCAACCTGCTGAAAAGCTTCAAAAATTACCTTCTGACGATCGGCAGCAATACCGATCCCGGTGTCGCTGACTGAGAAAGCTACAACCATTGGGGCGCGATTTAAAGTCTCCTTAGCCGGACTCCACCCTTGCGTTACTACATCAACCCGCAGCGTCACCTGACCATGCTCAGTAAATTTAAAAGCATTGGAAAGTAGATTTTTTAAGACTTGTTGCAAGCGTTTTGAGTCGGTGTAAATCGCTTGTGGCAGCGTAGAATCAAATTCTGTCGTGAAACTCAACCCTTGATCTTGGGCAACTTGCCGGAACGTGCGTTCAACTTGGTCTGAAAGTTCGGTAAACAATAAAGAGTCAATTTCAACTAACATCGTGCCAGACTCAATTTTGGCAAGATCCAAAATGTCATTGATTAACTCTAATAGCTCCGTACCTGCTGAATAAATTGTTCGGGCATACTCAACCTGTTTGGCAGTCATGCTGCTATCTGTTGGTTCCGCCAGCATTCTTGCTAGGATCAACAAGCTGTTGAGAGGTGTCCGCAACTCGTGAGACATATTCGCTAAAAACTGGGATTTGTACTTAGAACTTAGGGTTAGTTGTTCTGCCTTTTCTTCCAACGACCACCTTGCTTGCTCGATTTCCAGATTTTTGCGCTCCACTTCTTGTTTTTGCAGCGCCAGCAACTCTGCTTTTTCCTCTAACTCGGCGTTGGTTTGTTGCAATTGTTCTTGCTGATTCTTCAACAAGTCCTCCGATGCTTTGAGAGATTTTGCCTGTTGTTCTAATCGTTGGTTGGTTTCCCTCAGTTCATTTTGTTGAGTTTGCAACTCCTCTGCCAACGATTGAGACTGTTTGAGCAATTCTTCCGTCCGCATACTAGCGGCAATTGTATTCAATACAATCGCAATACTTTCGGTAAGTTGATCGAAAAAGCTCAGATGAATTTCACTAAAGCGGCGGAACGAAGCCAATTCAATTACAGCCGTCACCTGTCCCTCAAATAATACAGGTAGCACTACAACATTTAGCGGTGTCGCTTCTCCAAGCCCAGAACTAATCTTGATATAGTTGTCCGGAACTTCCGTCAGTAAAATTCGCTCCTTTTCTATGGCGCATTGTCCTACTAACCCTTCACCTAATCGGAACTGATTTGCGAGATGCTTGCGTTCGCGGTAAGCATAAGTACTGATTAACTTCAATAACTTCTCTCGATCTTCACCTAAAGAAGCCATCAAGTAGAAAACGCCTTGTTGCGCTCCAACGAGGGGTGCAAGTTCCGAGAGAATCAATTTAGAAACAGTTTCTAAATCCCGCTGTCCTTGTAACATCCGGGTAAACTTCGCCAAATTAGTTTTTAACCAATCTTGCTCGGTATTTTTCTGAATTGTTTCCCGCAAGTTGGCGATCATTTGGTTGATATTATCTTTAAGAACTGCTACCTCACCTTGAGCTTCGACGGCAATTGAGCGTGTGAGATCGCCCTTTGTAACGGCGATCGCTACTTCGGCGATCGCTCTTACTTGAGTCGTTAAATTAGCAGCTAGTTCGTTTACATTGTCTGTCAAATCTCTCCACGTCCCAGCCGCCCCCGGTACTTTTGCCTGCCCCCCTAGCTTGCCTTCAATTCCTACTTCCCGCGCTACGGTGGTTACTTGCTCGGCAAATGTAGCCAAAGTATCAATCATTTCATTAATCGTATCTGCCAAGGTTTCAATTTCTCCCTTGGCTTCCAGCATCAATTTACGCTTCAAGTCACCATTGGCAACGGCGGTTACTACCCTGGCAATGCCTCTTACTTGGGCAGTCAAGTTTCCTGCCATTGAGTTAACATTATCTGTCAAATCCTTCCAAGTTCCTGCCACGCCCTTAACCTGCGCTTGACCCCCTAACTTACCTTCACTCCCCACCTCTCGCGCTACTCTTGTCACTTCTGACGCAAAGGAATTTAGTTGATCCACCATCACGTTGATGGTATTTTTCAACTCCAAAATTTCGCCTTTGACATCGACAGTGATTTTCTTCGACAGATCGCCATTAGCTACAGCTTTGGTGACTTCGGCAATATTGCGGACTTGAGCAGTCAAGTTTCCCGCCATTGAATTAACTGCCCCTGTTAGATCGTTCCACGTACCTGCCACTCCCCTAACATAAGCTTGCGCGCCCAACTTACCTTCACTGCCTACTTCACGGGCAACCCGCGTAACCTCTGAAGCAAAGGAACTGAGTTGATCTACCATTGTATTGATGGTATTTTTTAACTCCAAAATTTCGCCTTTGACATCGACAGTGATTTTCTTGGACAAATCGCCGTTCGCTACCGCCGTCGTCACTTCCGCAATATTTCGCACCTGTGCTGTCAAGCTACCTGCCATAAAATTGACACTATCCGTCAAATCCTTCCACGTCCCGGCTACACCCCGCACATCTGCCTGTACGCCTAGCTTACCTTCACTGCCTACTTCTCGCGCTACTTTTGTTACTTCTGACGCAAAGGAGTTGAGTTGATCTACCATCACGTTTACGGTATTTTTCAACTCCAAAATTTCGCCTTTGACATCGACAGTGATTTTCTTGGACAAATCGCCGTTCGCTACCGCCGTCGTCACTTCCGCAATATTTCGCACCTGTGCTGTCAAGCTACCTGCCATCGAGTTAACGCTGTCGGTCAGATCCTTCCACGTGCCTGCTACACCCCGCACATCGGCTTGACCGCCTAGCTTGCCTTCTGTTCCTACTTCTCGCGCGACTCTTGTTACTTCTGACGCAAAGGAATTGAGTTGATCTACCATCACGTTTACGGTATTTTTCAACTCCAAAATTTCGCCTTTGACATCGACAGTGATTTTCTTGGACAAATCGCCGTTAGCTACCGCCGTCGTCACTTCCGCAATATTTCGCACTTGTGCGGTCAGGTTGCCTGCCATCGAGTTAACGCTGTCCGTCAGATCCTTCCACGTCCCTGCCACGCCTTTGACTTCTGCTTGTACTCCTAATTTGCCTTCACTGCCTACTTCTCGCGCTACTCTTGTCACTTCTGACGCAAAGGAACTAAGCTGACTTACCATTGTGTTGACGACTTGGGCAGTTTGCAGAAACTCGCCTTTAAGGGGTCTGCTTTCAATTTCTAGCGAGATCTCTTGTGACAAATCTCCCTTTGCCACAGCCCGGATTACGCGAGCAGTTTCCGCTGTTGGCTGTACTAAATCAGTAATTAGTGTGTTAACAGAATCAATGCTAGTTGACCACGCTCCACCAACATTACCAAGTGAGGCGCGTTGTTCGATTTTGCCATCTTTACCGACAACAGTGCCAACTCGTTCTAACTCGGCTGCCATTCGCTCGTTTAGCTCAATAATATCGTTGAGCGTATCGGCAATTTTCCCGGCGATGCCAGTCTGATCGATGGGCATCCGCACTGAAAAGTTACCTTTTTTTACAGATGCTAAAGTTCGCAGAAGCTGTTTTGGATCTAGGTTGTCTGTATCCCTGAGCAACTGTTCGGTTGGCATAGCGTTATCCTTGATGGAGTTATGTAAGGGTAATGACAGATCAATTAGGTCAAATGTGCAACTGATTTGACTTAATTTATATTTTTACTAGAAAAGGAGATCGCAAGTTTTCACCCAAAGAGTTCTAAGTAAAAAAACGGGAACAGCAAAAAGGAACTAAGCTGACTTACCATTGTGTTGACGACTTGGGCAGTTTGCAGAAACTCGCCTTTAAGGGGTCTGCTTTCAATTTCTAGCG
>Ga0115851_100894_pt1 | contig 14906 bp, 10 predicted proteins | sample InSIn2gowninarea_FD_83865 | JGI IMG/M metagenome (GOLD analysis project Ga0115851, IMG submission 83865)
CCATAGAGTTAGCCATCTATCCATATCTTTAATCAATATCATTAACCCTTTGAGAGAGCCCTCTCAGGCTAAGGAGGCTAAGCCTTAGCTAAAAGATTGGTTTGAAATAGTTACACTGAGATAGTCTGATCAGCAGCCTATCAGGGTCCTATTTTGGTGATAACATTTTGGTGCGCCTGCCGGGAGTCTGAAGATTATTCATTCCCGAAATCAAGAGACTGAACTTCTGAAGGTAGCAGGAGCTCAGACATCATTTTGAGGCTGCAAAACTACCTTGGCGACTCCACACATCGAATAAGAAATTGGAAGGTGACTCCACTGCTAGAAGATCAGTAGCTTGATGAAGTTACAAGATGACTTCCATTGCAAGAATGAATGCCAGGTATGCCCCTATGAATCGGTCTCATATCCCTGGTTTTCCAAATCCTATGCCCAAGGTTGATTGGTTAGATGATCTTCCAATATTCAAAGATGAAAAGAAAGACAATGCTGCTCTTCATTTGGTTAGGTTTCATATGCATGTACGCAGTCTTAAGGTTCATTTCCCTGAAGATTGTCTCATGAAGATGTTTATGACCACTTTAGAAGGAAAAGCATGGTCTTGGTATAAAAATTTGGAAAATGGTTCAATATATTCGCTTGCTAGTTTTCATGATGAATTCTATGAGATGTATAAAGAATGTTATCCATCCTTATTGCTGCTCAAAGATTGCTGTAGACATTCTTTAAGTCTTATTCAATACTTGGAGGATTGTTATGATGATGATGAATTTACGGATGAAGAAATTTTAGAGGCTCTTCATAACAATGCATTTCAACACCAAGAAGAAAGTATAACATCTCATGAAACGCAGCATGAAGATCAGCAGGGGTTTATTTGTGAAAACCATGTTTCATCCTTTGATATGAATGAAAAGATGCAGCAGATTTGTCAGTCTTTTGATCATAAAGAATATGAAATTGATTGCAAACACCAAGAAGAAGTACTGGAAGATAGCTTTTATAGCCCTCAGGCAGAGGAAAAGGTTGTTCATTTTTGTGATTCCTTGCAGCAGCTTACATCAAAGAATGATCACAATAGTGAGGAAAATTACATTGTCTATGGGAATCATGCAGAAAGGCAGTTGGATAGCACATCAAAGGAATTTTGTGTGGCTAAGGATCAGTTGTCTAAAGAGATAGAATGTTATGATGATTACCAAAATAACCATGTTTTCTTTGACCCTATAAATGAATACATGGCAAAGTTTTGCACATCAGTATTTCAATTTCATTTGCATTATGAAGATCATATATATTATAGGTTGATTTGGTCATCTCACTACCATGGTTATTTTGAGGTTGAATGCAGTCAAGAGCCTCCAATATCAGAGAAGACAAATGATTGGCTACATTGGAAATTTCACATTGATTGAGCTGAAAGAAGTTTGAAATGATAGGGTAGGTAGGTAGGAAAATGCAAATAAGCTCAAGGTCAACTGAGCATTTTTCAGTAGATGTAGATTTCTTTCTCCTACAGTCATCATCAAGCTTAAGCCCGAGGTGAAGGCCCAAGAAGCTTGAAGGGGATGTTTGTCAAATAAATTTTTGTTCATCATAAGAGGATAAGGCACTGGAACTGCAGGTTCTTAGTGTACCACAAGGGCACACTATCCCAAGTGGAGCCACTGTTATCACTGACAAAATTTCAAAGAAAAAAGGTAAGGGAAGAGTTAATTGATCGTGGACATATTCATGCTGATCTTGGTCGTGTTCATGCAATAGACATTTGACCCAATTCTTAGTTTGAGCAAACAAGCTCATGGTGAGTAGAGATAAGAAATCTTCATCAAATTCAAGCAAGTACAGGAGGTACCACCAAGGGCAGAAGAAACAGGTTGAAGACTTAAAGATACAATTGAACCAACAAAAAGGATCTCCATAAAGAAATCTCACTTCAAGTAAGGATATGCTTCAAAGTTTTGGTAGTTTTGCTTGGTATAATCTTTTCAAACATTTCCATTCAGCTTTGGAGGGTCTTGAAACATTTGAAAGAATGTTTTAATAGCAAAGTTCTCAAATAGCAAAGTTTTGGGTTGAAACTGTGATTTTTGAAACAACTCAGCAGTTTCGTAGCGCGCTACGAAACTGCTGAAGGTGACAGTTTTGTTTTTTGAGGATCTACCTTGAAAGAAAAAGAAGATTATTTTGAAAGGGATGTTGCTGCAGAGGTGTAATAAGATCACTTGAGAAGGTTTGAGCCCTAATCAAAAGGAAAATTCAAGAAATGAAGATACATACACATGCTAAACCTTGCGCTACGAAATCACTGAAGCAACGTTTTTCAGGAGAAAACTGTTTTAGGTAGTCAACTTCCAGGAGGTCTATAGAGAAACTGAAAGCATATTTTTGGAAATTGAAAGAGGTTTTTATTCCTAACATACTGAAATAGAAAAACCTCTTTCAGTTTCTTCAAATTTATTATGAGCTTGGAGAAATGGGTGACTAAAAATTGCACTACGAAACTGCTGTAGGTGCAGTTTTTCAAAAAATCAAAATTTCATGTTTTACACATATTCTTCAAAGATCGATTCTGGGCAGCTGGAGTAATGTTTCAAAAAACCAAAAGAGGTTTTTGTTCAGCATGGATTGGTTCACAAAAGCCTCCTTCAGTTTTTCCAAATACAGTTTTTACGAGAAGTTATGAGCTCTGTCCCAAGACCTATTTTTCAGCCAGAACAGAGCAAGGGACAGTCTCCTAGTTTCTAGGAACACCAAAAGGATGAGTCATCAAGGGCCAGCTAGAAGGTTATGAGCACCATCAAATTCGACTTCATGGAGTTTTAGGTGTCAAAGAATGTTTTAAATGTTTAGATAAGGTTGTTGTAATGATGATAAGGAGTTACACTCCTAGTTGTATTAGGTCTCTAGGACTGCTAGTTAGGTGTCATTTGCGTTTAATAGTTAGTTTTGAGTGTCATTAGGTGTCAGGTCAGGTAGAATTCGAATTTTCCTCATCCTAGAAGAGGAATCTAAGTTGTGTAAAGAGCTCTATATATAGCAGAAGAGCTGATGTACAAAGGGTTGGAAAATGTTAGAGAAAAGACTACTTTTGTAAATGATATGCAGGGATTGATATATACAGAAGCAGTTGGACTTTTCTGAAGCTGAGATTCTTAGTGTACTTCAGTGATCTTCATCTTTTATCTTTGAAATGCTTTCTTTCATAGTCTTAATGCTTACTTCTCAGGATTCATGAAGGATTTTATATGTTCAGAATATGTGATGTTGTCCTTTCCTTAATTCTTACAGTGGTATGGATGTATAATCACTCAGAATTCACTGAATGTGCTCTGACTTCCTGTATACATTCATAAAATGTGTGGTCCCATATGAGTTTATGTTCTGAATGTTTAAATGCTGAATGCCCTGACTTCCATGTAGGTATTAAACTCTGATCTATCACTTTAAATTCTTTCCTTTTGAATACCTTGATGTATCATTACTCAGAATTCATGCCCACATGCTCTGACCCCTATGAAATTCAAGTTATTGAGACTTTCTTGAATGTGTTACTCTTTCATTGAAGTATGTACAAGCCTCAGTTTTATAAGAAGAGCTATTTGTTATCCTTATCTCTGTCACTAACTCCATAGCCCAATGGTAGCAAGTCTCCATCTTCCAATCTACAAACATATAAAATCACAAACCATAGAGTTAGCCATCTATCCATATCTTTAATCAATATCATTAACCCTTTGAGAGAGCCCTCTCAGGCTAAGGAGGCTAAGCCTTAGCTAAAAGATTGGTTTGAAATAGTTACACTGAGATAGTCTAATCAGCAGCCTATCATGGTCCTATTTTGGTGATAACACCTCTGTTCCCCATGAGTTTTCTTAAAATTTGGAGGATATATCCACACATCCCCATGTGTGTTTGACTTCTTTTGCATCCCAAAAACTTGGTGGAACATTTCACTTCTCACATTCATCATGTAAATTGGTATAGTACCTTGTTCCTATATTTCATATGGTTTCCATCACCAAGGGCCACTATTTAGTTTGTCTATGTCTTTCTGAGGGAGGTGAAAACTATGGAATTCATGTACTCTAAAGAAATCTCGCTACCAAATATTTATAGACTAATTGGTAACATTCTACGTGACTACAAATAAAATTATTTCAAGCATTTTCCTCCCCTATATTCATTTTATTGTCGACATAATAATTTGAGTCTCCTAAAATTGTAAGAGAAATGTACTCTATTGTTTTCTTATTTATGATTGAACTCTCTTGTAATGTAATTTTAAAATATCTTACCTTTATTTGCTTACTTCCACTCACCTCTAACTTTTGTACTAATGCATTTCCCTTGTTGGATTCAACATCATACTGTTTGCCTCTTAGCTTTTCTTGTAACATGTAGTAATTTTTTTTCAAAGGACTAAAGTCCAGTAGGAATGGTTAATGTTTCAAGAATATTTTGAAATGAATAAAGGTGATTGTTAAATTCAATTGATGTGTAATTTTTTTTCTTGTATTGTTTCATTGATTGCGGGCCTTTAATCATTGGCATCCTTAGCACCTTTTAGGTGTTCACTATTGATCTACTATTCCATATTTGTGACACACATAGCTTGATTTATAAATTAGTATTATTGTTTTATTTGCATATTCATATAAAAGTCATGAAATTTTTCTTCACCATGCATATTCCATGTCCTACACTCGAGGCACCTGACATGATGTCATTTGTTGTAGATGACATACTGATCATTAATCCTTCCTGGTTTGCTCATATACTTCTTATAACTTCTAAAAATAATATTTAAACAACTATTTAAATGCATAAGTTGTTGGAAAGTTGTGAAAACTCCATTATTGTGCATATTTATTGTAAAACAAAAAGGTCATCAAAATCTACTTCTGTCACAAATCCTTGTGATTTTATCAAATTTTGCACAATCTTAATGACATTTTGTTGGGTAGAATAGGTTATTCTTTGACTTTGGATAGAACTTTTCCCTTATGGTGGCATTTAAATGCCTTCTCTTAGGAAAAGTCATACCTCTTGTTGGAATCCCTATTTTTCCTCTATCTTTCTGTCACTTCAAATTATCAAAGTCAGTTGGACAAGTTTCTTCGTGCTAGCCTACACTTCTAGATATGCCTTCCAAACTCTCACTTAATGTTACTTGACCTCATTATTTTATTTCCACGTACTTATCTATGGCATTGGCTCTTGTTTATGTTCTCCAAGCTCATGTATCTAATGTCCAATTAATATTTTTTCTTGAAACATTATGAAAAATTAAACTGACCTTTCATCAATTTCCTTTCATGTACCAATCATTGATGCCTTTTTTAAACTATAAATATAATATTTGAACTCGAGAAATCTTCCATCTCTGTTAATCCTGATCATTATGTCTATGATAGACATAAAAATTTGAAATTCTAGTGCCCAATGCTTTGAAAATCTGACATGGAATTATGGTTGGTGTTCTTCCAAAAACCTTGATACCAAGTCAATCTGATAACCAATTATACCCATACTCCTTTGTAATGCCTAACCCTAACACATTAAACCATAGTATAAATATTTGATTATGAATACATATACAAAGATGATTTTGTATGGAAAAAAAACAATGTTTCATGAAGCTTCCAACATGGGGGAGTGCAAGAATGGGGAGACGCACATGGGGGATGTGTGGGAGTACCCACATTTTAGAAAAATTTGGGGGGAGAGGGGGAAGGGGGTGGCAATATCAAGGTATCTAACATATGGGTCGCTGCCTCTAAAATTATAAAAGTAAATAATAATGATAAAATCCCAACAAGAACAATTCATCTCATGCAAATTCGTCATTGTGCAATCCGGTGGAAATCTTATACTCCTACAGATCAATGCTATAATAAGTTTATTAAATTATGGATGGCATATGAAATTATACTTCCTCCATATAAGTCCAATGAGGTTGGAACCACTCTCAACACCCTAAAATAATTAATGGTAATGTTAAAAATTTAAGTGTAGATCCCCCAAAATTGAGTACTAGAAAATATTAGAACATGTGTCTTGGAAATGATCCTTGTCTTAACCTATATGCTAAGAATTTTCATATATTTTAATTACTGTAGTCCATGCTATTACATCCTAAACATTCATGTTCTCCCATAATACTATGTTTTCCATCTTTTATACTCTAAAAGATTGCATACATTTTAACCAAGGCATTTCCAGTAAAGGCATATGACTCAAATCTTGCTCTAATTATTTAAGCAAAAGACATGCTTTATTTCAAATGTGATAGGTTGGCATAATCACTAAAAAAAGTAGTCTGGCAGGGAATAACATCTCATTTTGGTGAAAAGGTGATGTTCCTTGTCTTCGTTCTCCACATCATGAAACACAAAGTTTGTGTTGGTCATGTACCCTACCTCCATCTATGTAGACACAAGACCTCCAATGTTGAATGCATTTCCGAAATATGTGGGTGTGTAATGTAATGTATAATACTACAAATTAGAAGGTAATGATGGTGTCATGATCAATGAAATGGACAACAAAAATTAAAATATTTCTTTGTTTTACAGAAAATGAATTACTCTAAAATGCTATGACCCATGAGATACTAGAAATCGTACCATATTGGAATGTTTCCAATCAATTATGTCATGATTTCCTTCAATTATGTATCCATCGAACAAATTTGATATCTTTTCTTAGAAGATAACTCATCAAATATGGCATGTTAATCTGTAACTATTGCAAAAATTAAAATACAAAAGTTACTTTATCCACACATTATGTTTAAGGATATTCCACGAAAAAATAATACAATTATGTTTACTACACAATATGCTCAAGGATATTCAACATTCTCTTTGGTCGATAATAAAAAACAGATGTAGTACTTAAGGAACCTTCCTTAGAAGACAATCTACATAGAAACATGAGAAAATATAAAAAATTACTTGTGCTTATGAAAAAATGCAAAAATTACTTTGGATGATTGGATTCAATAAGCATTCTTAATAATCCTCAACATCTTGAATAGAGCCAACCTCCTACCCTATAACTATTTAGGCATGGACCTCATGTGAGGCTTTAAATAACTATTTTCTTTAGTACTTTTAAAACAATCTTAGATCAAGAGGTAACTACACTCACACCAAGCACTTCTATGAAGTTAGTTAGAACTTCTACCATGTCATATTTATGTCTAAATTCTGGTGTGGTAGGTTAATCCCAGTTTTTTTTCCACTCTCAATAAGGAATCCTAACATCACCCTTTCTTGGGAAATATTTTTATAGTTCATCGAGGAGCTTTGTATAATGTGAGATTTTTTTTTTTTTGAATCACAACACAAAACTAGGGCATGCCATTATCATCATCATATTCATCCCAGATTTGATTTCCAAAAAACATTCTTCTGTATAATCCTTACCAAAGTCATAAAAATTATGATCTATGATAGATATAGACACTCGTCCAACAACCTTGAGAGTTTAGTGTAGATCACCCCCTCAATTACTGATTCCTTCAAGTTTTCTCTTCATTTCCTGAGATTTGCTTTTATAATTCCTCTAGGACCTTTATCTCATCTAATAATATAAGAAAAAACTTTTTGAATCACAACACAAACTAGGGAATTTTGTCATCATTATCATCAAATGCACCTAGATCTAATTTCGTAAAAGAATTATTCTGTCTAATCCTTACCAAAGTCATAAAAATAAAGATGTGGGATAGCTATAGATAATGGTTCAACAACCTTAAGATGTAGGAATTTACAGGGTAAGTTCCTCAGACAGGAAACCAAAGGATGCCGCTCACAAACAAATCACATATTAGTACACCAATATTCTTGACGTGGTGAAAACCCTAAAAGAGGGAAACAGTCCACAGCCTGAGCCAATGCAACCACTTCAGGCAATTTATTAATAAAAGAATAAAAATTTACATAAGTTTCTCTCATGAACGGTTACCCTACAAATGACCCTCCATGCTCTTTAAATAGAGATAATGGACCAATCGGGTGTTAATCCACAGATCAAGTGTCGGTAATACCTAGGAGAGAATGAACCATCGGATCACTACATATCGTGACCGTCAAATTCTAAGTTACAAAAGTACATAGTAAAGAATCACACTTCACCTAAACTAGACCAAGTTATACTTAACTATTTCCTATGTGTTCGAATATCCTAACATCCCCTCTTAAGAACAACTTGGGATAGGATTGAAGGATGTAAAAATATGACACAATAGGAGAAGGAAGGAGGCATTAGAGTCTATCCCCCATTTAGTGACACCTTCTTGAACTCCAACCATAAATCAAAGTTTAGTAAACTTCGCCTTTGTGAGAGTCTTTGTAAAGATGTTTGCAACTTGATCATCTATTGAACAATATTGCACTTCAAGAACATGGTCATGAATGAGCTTTCTGATGAACTACATGTACAGTTCAATGTGTTTTTTGAGTTGATGTTGGACTAGATCTTTGCATAGTTGAATGACACTTTGATTATCACACCAAAGTGTAGTCGGATGCTGCTGCTGAAAGCCAAACTCTGACACGATCTGACGAAGCCACAAGGCTTCCTTATTAGCTTCTACAACACCACGATACTCTGCTTCTACTGAAGAAAGAGAAATGACACTTTGTTTCTTGCAAGCCCATGTAATAGGTCCTGAACCAAGAGTGAACACATAACTTGCAGTAGACTTCCGATCATCAGGGTCACCAGTAATCGGAATCAGTGAAACCAACCAATAGAGGAGATGCTTCTGAACTATAATGAATCCCAAACTGAACTGTACCTTGAACATAATGAAATATTCTTTTAGCTGCTTTCCAATGACTTTCATGTCGGTTTTACATAAACCGAGCAATAAGGCTAATAACAAAGGAAAGGTTAGGATGAGTATGCATCAGATACAAAAGGTTTTCCTACAAGTTGACAGTATAAGGTAACATCAACTTCACGGGAAGTACAAGTGACTGAAAGTTTGGCTCCAGATTGAAGGGGAGAAAGGGCTGGCTTACAGTCTTCCATGTGAAAATGGCGTAGAAGATCACATGCATACATGGACTGGGAAAGGGAAATACCTTCCTTGGATTACAAGACTTGAAGACCAAGAAAATAATGCAAGTGTCCTAAGTCTGTCATTTCAAACTTCTTTTTAAGGCTGGACTTCACATGGTTTATAAGGTTGGGATCACTACCAGTAAGGATAAGATCATCAACATAAAGAACAAGAATGATAAGAGACTTGCCCACTTTCTTGGTGTAGACAATATTGTCAGAATGACACCTAGAAAAGCCATATTCTAAAAGAAAGCTATTCATTTTGGCATACTAAGCCCGAGGGGCTTGCTTGAGACCATAAAGGGATTTTTTAAGCTGACATACAAGACTGGAGTCTGTTTGTATAAAGCCAGTAGGTAGTTCCATCTAGATTTATTCATGCAAGTCCCCATGCAAGAAGGAAGATTTAACATCCATCTGATGGACTTCCCATTTGAAAGAGGCAACAAGGGAAAGAACAAGGAGGATAGAGTTCATTTTGGTAACAAGGGAGAAGGTTTCAGTATAGTCAATGCCTTCAACTTGTGACAAACCCTTAGCAACAAGACAAGATTTATGTTTATCAACTTTTCCATTTGGTACATACTTGGTTCTGTAAACCCATTTGCATCTAACAAGTTTTCATCCCTTTGGAAGAGGAACAAGATCCTATGTATCATTTGCCAATAATGAAAGATATTCTTCATTCATAGCTGCATCCCAATCTGGATGGCCCGAAGCTTCTACAAAGGTGTCAGGATCATAATTCGTTGAAGCTTGAGCCAGTAAATAAGAGGCTCTATCGAACTGAGAATGTGTACATCGTTGATCTGTAGGATCACTGATAAGAGAACCTGCTGCATCCCGAGTAGCACGGACCCATTTTGGAAGCTGAGGAGTTGAAGGATGATCCTGAGAAGGTGGGGGAGGATTGTCATCCTCACTGTCATCATCTGAAGAAGAAATATTTTCAGAAGTAGAAGGGATAGAGAGAGGTGGCACATCTGCTGAACTAGGCTCGTAGGCCGATATATTTTTAGCAAACTTTACATATCTTCCAATGATAACATTTTTGGACTTAAGTGGAATAAGCCTATATCCTTTGACATCTTCAGAATATCCAACAAAAATACATTTTTCACTCTTAGGTTCTAAAGCTCTATGTTTTCCATCTGGAATATGGGCCCATGCTTCATTTCCAAAACCATGAAAGTGACTTACATCTGGTTTAACTGAGCTCCATGCTTCTTCTAGAGTGATATTATTTAAAACCTTAGTAGGAGTGATATTTACTATGTAATTTGCATAGTTAATTACTTCTGCCCAAAAATTAAGACTAAGTCCTTTAGATTGAAGCATACAATTAGCCATTTCCTTTAAGATGCGATTCTTCCTTTCAGCGACACCATTTTTTTGTGGAGTATATGGAATGATATGTTGCATTTGAATTCCATTCTTAATGAAAAAGTTGATGAATTTTTTGTTAACATATTCTCCGCCATTATCAGATCTTAGCTTAAGAATTTGATGTTCAGATTATTTTTCAACAAAGGCCTTGAAGGCTAAGAACATGTTAAATACTTCACTCTTGAGTTTTAAGAAGTATACCCAAGTGCGTCTAGAGAAATCATCAATGAAAGTTAAGATATACTTGTAGCCAGAGAATGAAACAATTGGAAGTGGACCACATAAATCACTATGCACAAGCTGTAAAGGGGCTAAGGCATGCCAAGAGGCATGTTTTTCAAAACTATCCTGATGATGTTTTCCGAGTACACATCTAGAACAAACATCATCTCTGCAAGATACCATTAGAAGACTTGTCACCATATTTTATTTACATAGATTCTAAAGGGAGCTATAGTTTAAGTGACCAAATCGCTCATGCCAAAATTTGCTCACTTCATCATTCTGAGCAAGAAATACCAAGGGAAGATTTGATGACCCAAAGTTGTTAAACTTATACAACCTTGTAGAATCATCAGCAATGCTAGTAGCTAAAATCCATTTAGGATATCTTAGGTCCTTAATTACAACATCATGAGGTGAAAATTCAACGATTTTACCTTCACCTGAATGAGTTATTTGATATACAGATAGAAGGTTGCAGGATAAGCTTGGAACACAATACATCATTAAATTGATCATTGTCTAGATGAACAGTTCCAGTCCCTACAACACTAAGAGATCTATCATCACCAACATATATATTTTTGGTGTTACAATCATTTAAAGAAGAAAACATGGCTTTGTTTTTGGCCATGTGATAAGAAGCTCCAGGATCAATGAGCCACTCATAAGAATGAGAAGAAGAAGATACATTTAGTGCATAACCAGACCAAGATGCTTGACAACCACATGCAAAAAGTGTTATGCCTGAAGATGAAGTTGAAGTAGAAGGGTGCTCCAAATGGATGTTATGCTTCTTCATTGTTGCTTCCAAGGTTCCATCTTTTTAAAGCATTTGGATTCTAAGTGGCCATCTCGATTACAAAAGTGGCAATGTCTATCAATCTTCTTCCCTTTGTTTTTATTTGCCTTATCATTTTTTTGAAATGATTTTTCATTTTGAGGCTGAAATTTCTTAGGACCCTTGTTTGGTTTAGGACCATTCCTTTTAGGATACTACTTCTTAGGATTCTTTGAATTTGGTTGCTACTGGGTGGCTAAGGCTTTCTTAGAAGAGTTTCCAAGATTAAGAAGACCAAGATATAAGAGATTTTCTCATTCTCTTGTTAAAGAATCACAAAAGGCATCAAAAGAGGGGGATTTGTAGTCTTGTCCTTGAGAAATAAAGGCTTCTATGGTAGAATGGAAGGTGGAAACAAACATAGAGTATGCTAGTCCCAACTTAGTAAGAATGGAATAGATAAGGCTACCATCTTCTTTCTTAACCTTAACAACTTCCAAGAGAAGTCTAAGGGTCTTGAACTTGGAAAAAAAATATTCAATGCAAGAAAAATTATTGGGGTCCAATGTAAGAAACTCGTTTTCGAGTTGATGGGCTCTAATTTCATTTTTAATTCCAAAAACTTTAGTGAGCTGTTTCATTGCTTCATTGGGAGTATCAAGTTCTATGATATAGAATCTAAGGTATGGAGAAATAGACATCCCTATCAACCCACGTGCTTGATCTTGCCTATTTTCCCATTTGGTTGCCTTATCTTCATCTTGAGGTTTGGTTTCTTGGCCTGAGGCTATTCGGTAAAGACCTTTACTTCTAAGTACATCCATAATGTAGGACCATCATTGGAAGTAGTTGGTGTTGTCAAGAATAACTTGGCATGGAATTTCAATTTTAACAGAAACTAAAGTTGTAGATGATGAAACTAAGTGTTCCAATGGAAAGATCTCGAAAAATTAGGCTAATTAAAAAGAAACGGCTCTGAAAATGGCTTCCGGATAAAGAAATTATGGCTTTTTGAAGAAACATTGTTGAAGATGTTGACGAAGTGCGTAAATGTGCGGAAATGAATAATAACGTTATATTTAAACCCCCTCCCCCTTTCCAAACATAAATCTAATTAGCTCACTTTTAAAAAAAATTATGTGACTCACTTTTATAAATAAGTGAAAGTCACTTTTACAATGGTACTTTATGAGCTACCCACTAAATTGTAACTTAAATAAAAGATAAAGAGACTCTATAATTATAAGTGACTCATTTTTTATAATTGGTGAGAACACTTTTACTAAGTAACTTTAAAACATAAGCTACATGTGCTTTTTAAAAAAGTAACTCAACAAAAAAAAAGACTTGAACCCAAGACCTCTATTCTCATAAGGTAACTTTGGACCAAGTGAGCTAGTTTAAAAGGTTAATAATTGTTGGAAAAGAGGAAGGTTTTTTCTTTTTCTTTTTTGAAGTCACTGAAGCTTTGGGGTGCATGCTTACTTGAGAAAGCTCTTTTTTGCCTACAAAACAAAACCCACAAAACCCAACATGGACATACGAAAAAAAAACAAACCTTATGGTTTGAAGTTAGCTTTACCTGGAAACTAAAAATTTTCCTCAATGTTTCTGATTTTCCGAGATCACACTAAGGCGCGGCAGAAAAGAGCATACACATGAGAAAAATCCTTCCTTTCTGTTTCTAGTTTGCCCAGATCGCATAGAGTCGCAAGGCAAAGAGCATAAGTAGAAATGAAAGGTATAGATCCAGTAATAAAAGACAAAGAAACAAACGGAAATAAACAGAGAGAAAATAAATAAAAATTGCAAATAAACACTGTATACCTCTAGATCTTAAAAATGACGTAGCTAAGGCTACCGGAAACCTTTTCGCATGAAATGAAAGGGGTTTCTCATTGGAACATATGCTCCTAACAAAATAGAGTAGTCCTCTCGGCCCGAAAGCAGTCAGAAACAATAGATCTAGGAAATGACAGCTGAATGTAGTTCTACCGGATTCAAATTTGGATCACCAACAGATGCGGCCCTTAAATAGCTCTGATACGATGTAGGAATTTACAGGGTAAGTTCCTTAGACAGAACACCAAAGGACACCGCTCACAAATAGATCACAGATCAGTACACTAATATTCTTGACATGGTTAAAACGCTCAAAGAGGGAAACAGTCCATGGCCTGAGCCAACGCGGCCACTTTAGGAAATTTATTAATAAAAGAATGAAAATTTACTTAAGATCCTCTCATTAATGGTTACCCTACAAATGACCCTCCGTGCTCTTTAAATAGAGATCATGGACCAATCGGGTGTTAAGCCACAGATCAAGTGTCGGTAATAGTGAGGAGAGAATGAACTGTTGGATCACTACATATCATGACCATCGAGTTGTAAGTTACAAAAGTACATAGTAAAGAAACACACTTTACCTAACTCTACACTAGACCAAGTTATATTTAACTATTTCCTATGTGTCGGAATATCCTAACATAAGAGTTGAGTCATCCATATCACCCCCTGAATTAGTGATTCCTTCAAGTTTTCTCTTCATGTTCTCACCATTTTGTGGGTACTCCTTGCTATTTTTATGGGTTGTCAAGTAGTTTCATGTGCATAATCTTTGTGTAGATACTCTTGTAGATTCATAGCTCATGTAATTTCCTAAAATACAAGACGAGAATCTACTCTACTCTTTACAACATAAGCCCATAAAGATCGGTGAAAACATTAATTGACAAGAGGAAGATAATCAATGACACATAACACAATATTTATCAGGGGAAAGCCACAACTCAAAACCCCTACTATCTATATTTCATTAATCAGAGATCCAAGATGAGAATATAATGCTTGTACTCAAAAGACAATCCCTGCACAAGTATAATCAACTCTCATCTCACAAGCTAGTTCAAGCCAAATCCTTAGCCTATTTTTTAGCTCTCCAAGCCCCTATCTACCTGCGCTATTCATAGGATGAATAAATTGTATTTAAAGGCGATTCATGCTTCCAAGACTGTGCAATCCTAATTAGGTCGTCTTCCTGATTGCATGCATGATATCTACAACTCAGTAAATCATACAACTGATAGTACATTGTCCCCTCACTCTAGTCTCAACTGGATCTTTCTCAAAACTGACATGAATGAGTTTCCAATGAGTGAATCTTCAATTATCTAGAGTAGCACTTGTGGATGCACTAATGCATTAGCTGACTGTTAATCCTCTACTAGTTCCACAAACAATTAGAACTAGTTTAACTATCCATAACTCAATCAAATTGAGTTATCTAATTACAAATCAATTTAAACTCATACTGGACCCCTAAAATTTAGGGAGAACACTTACATGACTTCCAAAAGACTTCCAACTCGAAATTCCTAAGTTAATTAAACTTAATTAACTATTTACAAGTTGCTAAGAGAAAAGAATTACAATTTAATTC
>Ga0115851_100895_pt1 | contig 14898 bp, 11 predicted proteins | sample InSIn2gowninarea_FD_83865 | JGI IMG/M metagenome (GOLD analysis project Ga0115851, IMG submission 83865)
TATGAAACCTACATCCATACTGTATTGAGATGATAACAGATTCATCACTGGAAATTCTTTGTCTTTTATGGACTTAAGAGTGGATTTTTACGTGCTTGCAAAATGGCCCGCCACTAATTTGTCACAAGTATATTATTTCCTAGGTTAGATGCCTAAATTTTCAAAATGTTAAGCACCATTTTTTTTTAAGGTAAGACAGGGAGAAATAAAAGAGAAGAGAAGCCTATCGTTTGATTAGAGAGAAATGTAGCGAGCGAAAAGAAAATGGAGAGTTTTGTATTTTTCCTCCATATTCCTAAGTTTCTTTCCTCCAAAGTTATGAGAAAAAATCATCAATCATAAAATAAATAAATAGAACTTGAGTTTAGATAGAAATGAATAGAAAATTATGGTAAAATAGAAATGAAAAAGGAGAAGAAGAAGTGGAGGAGTAGAGAGGCTGGAAAGTAGAACATTGGAAAATGCAAATTGAAAAGGTGAACTTATAAAGTTGGGCTTGTGTGATGACGTGTTGGGGGGAGGAGAGATAGAGAAAGACTAACAAAATGTCAAAATAGTTGAATAAATTTGAACGAAACAAGGACATATGGGAGGCTAGTCAATTTCATTTGGAGGGCCTAGCTCTTACAATAATTCTATTGGACCTATTTTTTACCAACTATAAAACAAATTGAACACTTTTGGGGGGCTCTATCAAGAGAGAGAGAGAGAGAGAGAGAGAGAGAGCTCATATTTGAGATTGGCAAAGATACTATCAATGAGCTTCGATGACCTACTCACAAATTTGAGGTCGGCAGGCCATGCACGACATATGTCACAGGCCACTTATACTCTTATAGACATGCTTGAAAAGTTGCACTAGTAACTCACTATTTGATACCAACTTACCAACCCAATACACATTGGAACAATTTTAGGAGGCTGTTATCGCCTACTTTGCTTTCTGAATTCCATCTCCACCATGAGAAGTTTGGTTTGGGGGATTTCCCTCACCTTGACCAATATCGATTAAGTTTAGTCCTAGCATTATTTTAAATTTGACTAAGATCTTTGTAACCTCAAGTATTGCGCAACAATAATTTTGCACAACCCAAACTTGTTTCTTACTAACGCATATAAAAGTAAGTTGTGACTAAAGTTCAAGTGATAACTCAAATGACATCTCTAGAGTTCAAATCCTACTTTTTTATGGATATTTTTTAATAAAAAATAAAATAAAATAAAATAAAAGGTGTTAAAATGAAATCTTAACCTTATGAATTGATCATATACGCCACGCCTGAAATTTGTCAAAATTATACTGTCTTAACATAAAAGGCCAAGGAAAATTTAAAAGCAATATGTTTCTTGTCTTCTTGCCCCAACAACTACAGGCTACAGCCACGAATTTTTTACTGGAGTCCTCCACACTTCCCATATTTCTCACGTGTAAAAACTTATTTGTGGGTTTTACTTTAGCTTTCAATTATTTATTTCGATGGCCCTTATGGTATCGCGTCCTCTCACCCTCACGTAATCACGTTGTCGTTTTATACGCTTATAAAAATGACAAGTCCAGCCACTCTACTCTCAACCCACAACTCTCAATTTCTCACTCTCTAGTCTCAACTATCAAGAACTCCTCTCTTATACTCCGTCTTCGTTCTCACTTCTCCAGCAAAGGAAGAATACTCCCTTCTCACAATCTTGCTTATCTTCATAACCAGGGTCTCTCTGTTTCCTTGGCTCTGTTGAAAATTTGTGTGTATTAGCAAGACAAAGCGATTCTATTAATTACTACAATGGCAAAGGGTGTCAGATATTTGAGTTCTTGGATTGAGGTTGCGCCAGCCCTCCTTATCTGTCCAAATAAGCTTCCTGTTTCTCCTGTATTGGAGACAATTATTGAAGAGGAAGCTGAGGAATGCAACGAACTCCTAAATTATTTTTAATTTTTTTTTTCTGAAATTCTGTGGATTTGTTATGACCCCTCAATTATAAGTTTCAAGGGTACCGAATGAACCTGTAAAGTTTTGTAGTTCATCTTAACAATCAGAATTGTCTTTGTACCTATGTCTTCCTATTCAATTCCAATTTTTGTCTTATAAGTAATCTCTTTAACATAAACAAATAGAGGATTACAATCACGGAAATATGGACCATTTGCTAATTAAATTTATCTTCAATCATGGACAAGAAACGATCAAAGAAGAACCTTAATTGTCACTACATCAATTGAACTCCAATTATGTTTCAGGTGAATAAAAATCCATTCAAGCCCATAAAAAAAACAAGAATTTATGAACTAGTAGTCTAACATCAATACCAATATCATATAAATCTTGCTGGGTTTTCCCAGCATTGACAATTGGAACAGATTTGATTGATGTGTACATTTATACGATCTATTAAGCTGAACGCAAGCACAATCAATGAACCCAATAGGACATGCCAAATATTGCCAAGCTATCTCAACTATTAAGGATTGCTCGCTTGGTAGTTGCCTAGTTGGCACGGATTAGAAAGGAGATCCTACATAAACGATTATGTGAGTTCCATAAGTCTGGGTCGATCTGAATCTTTACATTTCAAAAGGGAGTTCCTTAAATTTCAAGGACATAATTTCCCATTGACCAACACACCTATGGCTATAAGAAACACCTCAAAAAAAGGAAGAAAAAAAAAGGCCATTACTTTTTGTGTTTATCTTCGTAAATTTTAGATTCCATTCATCACACATGGACTCATAACACTAGAATTGAATAAATGGGCCCAATTCTCACTTCTCTAGAATCACTGAATCCGGCCCCATTTCTTTAACGTGTGGCATATAAATACTGCAAACAAGGGCCAAAATGGCCTTTTACCATTAATTTTCGAAAAAATTGGCAAAGAAACACTGTTTCGAAAATAAACAGGAATCTACCACTTTTTTAAGTACTCGAGTACTGCATTTTATGCTTCCACCGTGGCACGCTGACATGGCAATTGGGGTTTTTTAATTTCAAGCAGTACTCGAGCTTCCTGAGCTCGAGTACTATGTACCCGAGTCTGTTGAACTCAAGTATGTCTGTGTTTAAATTTCCAAACAGTACTCGAGCTTCCTGAGTTCGAGTACTGTGCGTATCCCCTCCAGTCTTATTTGCTACTCTCACTTCTCACTTTCACTTCTCACTCTCACTCACCAGAACACTCACTCACCAGAACACACTCTCACTCACACACTCTCACTCTCCTTCACACCTAAAGCCCAAACCCTCACACCATCGCCGGCAGAAAACCCGTCGGCGGCAGAAGACTTCGCCGGCGACCTCTCGCTCTCAGTCTCGCTATCTCCCTCTCAGTCTCGCTATCATCTCCCACACGCAGTCAATCTCCCTCTCAGTCTCGTTCTCGCTCTCTTCTTCGGCACCACAAGCTCTTCTTCTTTCTCCATTTCTCACGGCAACACAGGTTCGTCACTCTAACTTTTCTCTTCTTCGTTGACCTCTCTAATCCTCTATTTCTACTAAATCTGAATCCATATAGGCTCTGGGATGGGATGTGGGTTTCATTTGAATTTTTTTTTTTTGTGGGTTTGCTTGGGTTTCATTTGATTTATTGTGGGTTTTGTTGGGGTTTTGTTCAATTGTTTGTGCGTTTTGTTTCATAGTATTTTTCAATGATTTGTTTTGGGTTTGTCTTTATTTTCTATTTCTGTAAACTTTGTTGTGGGTTTGTAATGCAAATTTAGTTTCTAGGACTTGATTTTGTTTCTACAACCTAACATAGAGGGACTAAAACAGTTTGGAAGAAAGAAGGAACATCATCAGAAAGGCCTAAATGCTAAATGTATTGGTTCTATGACTTGCATATATGATGCATTATCATGTATCATGAGTATAATAGAAATGTGGATTAAAAACTGTGAAGTTAGCTATAATGGGTTGAAAAAAATAGCTTAATTTTCAAGAAATAGTTGTCGAGTATTCTATAGGATTGTTAGGTGTGCCTTTGATGTTGTTAGGTGTCACACTAAAACTAAAGGATTCATCCATGTTTTGGGTGCAAGCTATACACGGATTTAGATTTCATAGGGTTAGATTTTTTTTTTTTTAATTATAATTTTTGGTTTGACAAATTCAGAGATGACAGACAAGTCGAGAAGTATATGTATATTTTTTTGAGCAGTATAGTTTAACAGCCGGTTGATAAAAAATAGTGGACTTGGATTTGGATTTTATGGGGTTATATATATATATATATATATATATATATATATAAACGAGGTTATAAAAATAAATAAAAATAAAAAATAAAAACATATTTAAAAACGAAAGACCACTTGAGAAGTTTGGTATTGACAGGCAGTTGATAAAATATGCAGAGTCTTGCTTTATTTCTTTGACAAAATGATATGCTTCATAACCAAAAATAGAGGTTTTCTAGTGAAGCGAATGGAGCAAAAACGTGAAATACCTTTGGTACCGACCAATTTGTATGCACATATATATCCAGAGTCCAAAACTGAAAACTCGTCAAACCAACCAAAGTTAGAACCATTAGCCCCACATGCAATGCCAACTAAGAGGACTACAAGCCCCACAAGCAATAGCATTGAACACATTGTATTAGATTGACCTTGCTGTATCCTGGTCCAACTTTCCAGGATGGGCTGTATTAGATTTATTGCATTAAGGATTTATGTGTGGGTGAGTTTACAATTGTAAACACATTGTTCTTTTCTTATCAATAAAATTCTTATTACCTATCATAAAAAAAGAAGGGATTTATGTGTGGGTGAGTGAAACAAAATTTAGGAGTATCATATTATGATTTATTTGCAACATTAGAGTACGTCCTGTAAAAGAAAATATCATGACATTTTCAACTAATTTATTGTTCCTAGACTATGAAATAATTTTAGGAGTCCTGTATTCTAACCATTTGCTAATATTAGCATTTAGCATCTTGAACAAACAAGGATATTTGCTGTCTCAATTGGCAGTGCTTTTTGAACTGTCAGGTCCTGATGGATTGTTATTCTAGTGGCATTCTTTGCTTTATATTTTGTTGTAAAAAAAGATGATTGCTTCTGTACTTTCACACCAAGACATGAATGAATTTATGTTTTCCCTATGTTTTTTTACTTGAAAACACCTATGACAATGTCCACATGTCCAGAACCTGGGGAGCTGGCTGTGTTAGTCAAATTACAACTTTCATGAATGATTGACATTCACTACTAAGTATTGTAAATAATATCATTGCTCATTGGCCTCCCTTGGTTGGTACCAGATTCTCACTTTTGTAAAATTCAAATGATGGCAGAGAGTATCTAGGTTCATAAGATGGATATTACATGACAAAGTTACTCTTTGACTACTGAAAGAAACAAGTACATAAAGAAAAATAGAAGAGAGAGGGCGAGAAGGGGGTGGGGTGGGGAACAAAGCTACTCAAATCTATCAAATGAAACTTATCTGCATCTCTCTCTTTGATATGCTTCCCTGTCACAGACTGTAATGTGTAAGGCATATAAAATTTGAATTCAGTTACTTTATGATTTTGGGAACTAATTATTATTTTTTATATGCTCTCTCTCTCTCTCTCCCTCCCTCCTTCCCTCCATGTATGTTATCAACTGGCTGCCTTTTTTTTTTTTCATCATTAGATGTCATTAAACCCCAAGGTATTTTGTTAAAAAGGGTTGATACTGCAGAAGAGTTCAATTAAGTCAATGGCATGTCATGGGCTTACAACTCACTATTTCTAGATTTGGGATTCCAATTCATAACATTATGCCTGAACATGACTTTTCCACAACTTTTGCATCTTAGTGCACAAACTCAAGTGTAAGATAGAATGGCTCTTGCTTATTATGATATAAGTTCGATGCATAGTGCCACAATACAAATCAATTTATTTATTTTTACCTGTAGAAGTAGTTATATTTGATTCTACATTAATTGAATTACTGAAAGTATTGCAATTTTAAGATGGATAAAATTGAAATTTATGTATTTCATAGATGGCTATTAAAATCTGAAGAATATTAATATGTAAGATTGTTTTGAGAGCAAAATTCATCCCTTAAATATAGGGTTGCAGGTGTGTATAATAAGTCATGATGCAGCACCCTTCATAATATTGTAATAGAAAATTTCTAATGTGAGTTTCTTGCTAAAGATTTAACAAGATCTCCTGGCTACAACACCTTGCTTGATTTTATAATATTGATCCTCAGTCACAACTTTGGTCAGTTGAAATATTATTTTCAAATAAAGACAAGAAAGTTTTGCTTACTACCGACGACATAAAATATGCAACTTCAAAATTAGTGGAGCTAGTCTTTGTATGTTCAAACAAAATATGCTTTGTATTTGACCTAATGGGCCATTAATCATCTTTAATTTATGCCAGATATGGACCCACATAGAGCGGGACCCGGACCCTCTATACAGGATGTCTTGACGAGGCAGGATGTGCATCGTTCAAGTTTGCTTTGGGATGCTCCTTTGGCAGGTGAGGTATGCACTTGTCCAACATCGTTGTCAATATATGTAGTAGACAGATTTTTGGCATTTAAGTTTGAAGCGTAATTATTATGTGCTTAGTGAATGCTATTATTAATACTAAGTTACTCTGTTTGCAGGAAGTGCCAGGTGTACTGACTTGTCGGCATCGAGACAAAGGTTTGCTTGAAGGTTTGTTTGAAGGTGGGTTAGACCCACGTATCACCGCTCATATCACGGATGCAGGATTAGATGGACTACTTCGGGTCCCAAATATAGACATTGACCATAGCTTGATCACGGCTTTGGTGGAGAGATGGCGGTCGGAGACGCACTCATTCCACTTGCCCCTCGGTGAGATGACCATCACGCTGCAAGACATAGAGGTTATAATGGGGGTACCTGTAGATGGGTTGCCGGTGGTGGGATATACCCATATGGATGATTGGAGTGACCTATGTTCGAACTTGCTAGGGCATAGGCCGCCGAGAGGTCTTGGTGGAGTTAAGAACACTGGAGTGATGGAAGGGCCGAGGATAAAAGCCAAATGGCTTGAGGATTGGTTTAGGAACCCTCTCCCGGCTGATGCCAGTGAGGAGCTTGTGTAGCAGTATGCTCGGTTTTACATACTGGAGATGTTGGCTGGTATATTGTTTATGGACAAGTCTGGCGAACGGCACTCAGTTATGTATTTGCAATTTTTCAATCCAATTAGCAATGGAAAGAGATATAGTTGGGGTAGTGCAGCACTAAGTTGGCTATATAGACACCTCTGTAAGGCATCAGAGAAGGAAGCCAAGCAGATTGGCGGTGCCGTGCTATTGGTGCAGTTGTGGGCATGGGAGAGGTTTCCACACATATGTCCTGTGATGAGGCATCCACACCAGGCACTGCCCCCAGGTCCACTTGCTATCAGGTATGTAGGATCTTAGATAGTTACCGTTTTACATTTTTGTATTATCTTTTTTGCATGGGAATTATGTAAGTAACTAATATGAAGGTTATGTCTGTGTTGTTTGGTAGATGGAAAGGGGCTAAGATAACAACTGAACATCCAATGCACGTCCTTCGCGCCTATCGTTTGTCGCTCACTTCACTACGGCCAAATCAGGTATCGTGCCTTACAAGTGGGAATCGCTTTGGTATGTAGTTGTCATACTTACAAGTGGGAATGAATAAACATTTTTTATCTCAGAGTTAAACATTGTTGTCATGTATTGTTCACATCCGTTACACATTTTTTCTAATTATATTGTTAATATGGTTGTTTACATCTGTTGGATCATTGCAGATTGTCTGGGAGCCATACAGAAATTATTTGGGTTCCTTGCCCGCATATTGTACGGCAGGCCAACGCATATGGAGGTCTATCGTGCCGCTCATACATTTTTGGGTGGTTGAAGGCTATCACCCAGAACGTGTTCTCCGACAGTTTGGGATGAAGCAAGGCGTACCGATCAATGTCGATACTTCAACTGAACTTCACAAGATAACACTTCAGGGCAAGCACGAAAAAAACTAGGCTGCTGAACATAGAACACATATTGCTAAATAGGCAGCGCATGCCACAATTGCCGATGCACCACCCTTTCATGGGGAGATGAGCTACAATGACGATTATATGGTGTGGTTTCGTCCTCGCACTGTTCGCCATATTACGAGAGAGACTTCGTACTGGGACACTTTGGTAAGTTTACAAACACTGTTCGGTTATAAATGTACCTTGCTTCGCATAATTTAGTTCAACCTACTAACAATATTCTTGTATACTTGTGACAGGTTGAATCACAGTTGAGAATTATGGAGAAGTGCGAACCAGGGTCTGAGATCTACAACGACTGTATTAATGCCTTACGAGCTGTTGAAAAGCTCGGTCGGTTGACATTGGACGATGCACGCACTGCGGGCAACACAAGTGAACCGGCTGTAGGGCGTGGTCGGCAAGTAGGTAGACGTCAACGGCAAGGAGGTCGTCAATCTAGTCAGCATCCCACATCTAGTCGGCGTCAGACACCCGTACCCACACCTGCTCGACGTCAAACACCTGCTCGGCGTCAGACACCTGCTCGGCGTCAGACACCCGTGCCCACATCTGGTCGGCGTCAGACACCTGTGCCCACATCTGGTCGGCGTCACACACCTGTGCATGACCACACCATGGAGGACGCAAGTGAGACAGCAGATGAGATGTGTTTGGACATTGGTTATGACATGGGCTCCATGGCGCACGATGATGCGGGTCCATCCCATAGGTTTGCCCATGGGGACACATCTCGGTCCCCATCCATGAGGAGCGGTGATACCTGCCTACCCACATCCCCTACTACATCTCCATTGCCCACCGGCACTGCCCCCGCAGATGTACATGGTAGAGATGAGATGAGATTCATGCCCACCCCTGGGCGACCCACCCTTGGTGCTGTCCCCCCTGAGTTCATCCAGACACAAATACCCACCCCCCCACCAGAGGCTTCACACATTCAGGATCGGCCGCGAAGGCCGCAACGGACATGAACACATCCTCCTGATTGTGGGACTGGACATGGTACGATACTTCGATTCAATATCGATTACATATACATCTCTTTATAGTTAAATGATTTGCATATTAGTATTTGCTTGTATTCTTTTCAGGCAAGGTGAGACCAGTCAAGGAACCAGTGAGGAGAAGAAAACGGGAATGATTTTTGATGGGCAAGAATAACTTATGTAAGTTATTTTTCAGTTGCACAACTATATTACACTCTCCTTCATTTTGTCAGCAAAACTGTTGTCTACTATATTAAGTTGCTCTAAAAGGGATAGAACAAAGTTATCTGCTTTAATTTATTCAACTAGTTGTTACTTATCTAAATAAAGAAATGAAAAATTCAATTCAACTAGTTGCAGCATCAGTTGAAGTGTTCTTTTTATGATTATAGTTTCATGTTTGCAAGACAATAGAGCTGTTTTTGTTATTATTTCAGAATGCTATAAGAAATAGTTTTTTGCAATTGGCCTCATTGGAGCAAGAAAAGTCTGAATGCTCAGTCTTGAAGCTAAAATTCTCTCGCAATGCGTACCAAGTCAACGCAAATTTTACTGCCAATTTATTGGCGAATACCATCCCTTTCAGTGGCTGCTCCCCAGGCGTCCAACTTGATACTTCCGCTTGCATAACCGGTGATGGATCAAACATATTATCCCAAGTGTTTTTAGTGAACCATTCTGGTGTAGGATCAGGACCTGGGCATGTGTCTCTATTCTCTTCTACAACCACATCTTCGATATGATCAACATCCTCATGTTCACCCATGGTATCTAGGAACTCCTCGAACTCATCCCTAGTAACATCAATATGGGTTGCATCATCAGCAACTCCGTAATCATTTTCATTTTCGAATGTGCCCCCATGCAGCTCATCATGAGATAAATGCTCTCCTTCAGTTGAGTTCACACCAGGAAATGGCTGCCATGGTTCATTGCCATACCCATCTCCTGTGTTCTCTGCACACCCTTGATAAGACCGTAATGGTATTGACTCGATGTGCTCACCTATAGTTCCATCCAAAACAATATGTTGTGAACCCTCTCCAGCCTCTACTATGGTGGGCTCAACAGTGACATAGAGCTCCGAAGCAACAAATCCTTTCACCACCATTTGTTCAACAACTTCCCACATCATCTTCACTTCGATGCCACCCGATAACTGTAGTGATTTGTAGACAACCTGGGTGCCTACAACCAGTTGAGGTGCTCAATACACGATGGAAATGTTATGCCTAGACTGGTCTAACCCCATCGCCTTCAATATTCTTCATTTCAAATTCATAAGGCCTATCCCACGCTTCACCTTAACACATTTTTGCTTTTGGTTTGAGCCTTGGTATGACAACCCATTTAACTCATGATAATACGTCTCTCTATCATAGTACACATAGAAAAAGTGAAAATCCACCACCGACCTGTTATTAACAATATTAAAAGTTGTCATAATCTAAAAATAGTTACATAAATTTGGCGTATGATAAAAACACTTTCTATTCAAACTCAACCTCCTTGACTATGTGTATAGACATATAAATAATTGAATCTCGATCATAATGTGCACTTAACCAAATATATATATATATATATATATATATATATATATATATATATATTATACACATATAAAATAATAAAATGTCAACCATTTCGACTTTATTTTATTAAGCCAATTTCTTTGTTGAGAAATGAATTCATATTATATGCAAGTTTCATATGTAAGGTAAGTATGAAACTTGCATATAATATACCAAACCGTATATGCCCCACTTGATAGACAGAAAAACCAAATTTACGTAATTTTATAAGTTTATACTAATTGCATATTATTATTTTGTTTTTTACTTTATCTACAAAAATAGTTGATGTTATTAGAATTTTATTAGAATTTTTTTTTTTCTGTTTACCTTGAACGGGTAAATGCTAATATGATTTATGTTTTCATTTCTTTCTTTATGTTAGCAAAGCTAGAAAATATTTCTTGTCAATTTTTAACTATTAATGCTATATATAGCTTACACATTATACTTGCCTCTCACCGTAGATTTACAAGTTGAAGATTCAAAACCATCTGGATGTGTGACTAGGTGGTAATAATAAAAAGATGGTTTCAGTTGACATTTCTTATATTTGTAATTAAATTTAATACTGGTTTTGAGATGAAAATGACCAAATTCTGACACAGTTAAATTTCCACTATATATTACAACCATAGTTGTATCAGCAGTTAAACTCATGCATACAAATTCTCAAACGAACACAATCTAAACAACTAAGCATTGAAGTCATTTTAAACCCATGCATAAAAATCTAAAAAAGCATCTACTAGTTACCTCTATCTACTGGTCACAAGAGAGTTTGACCCAACGGTGAAATGGATAGCACGTTCGTTGATGGAGACTGACACAGCTCAAAGACCAGAAGGTGACCAAACAGTTTATGCTGAAAAGCTCTGACTCGCACATGGAGTTGGAGAGCTATGTACTAAAAATAGATTAATGCTGACGGGGAGACATATAGTTAAAAGGTACTTGAGCTCAAAGAACTCGAGTACCATTAACTATGCATTTACTCCAACGGTTGGAACATTTGTGAGTTGGTAGGTAATAAGTGTGGCAATAAGTACTCGAGTTTCAAGGACACGAGTACCGTTTTAAAGGTACCCAAGTTCTTTAAAGGTTGTTTTAAAAATTTTTGCTGATTTTTTTTTTAAATTGGTACCCGAGCCCAATAACCTCGAGTATTGTTACAGTACCCGAGCCCACTGAGCTCGGGTATGGTCGGTGTCTTTTAAAAAAGTCACATTTTTAAAAATTGGTACCCGAGTCCAGTGAACTCGAGTACTGTTTGGAGTACCCGAGCCCAGTGAACTCGGGTATGGCTCGGTGTCTCTTTTAAAAAGTCCAGATTTTTTAAAAATTGGTACCCGAGCCCAACGAACTCGAGTACTGTTTGAAGTACCCGAGTCCACTGAGCTCGGGTATGGGGCTCTTCTAAAAGCCCAGATTTTTTAAAAATTGGTACCCGAGTCTAGTGAACTCGAGTACTGTTTTAAGTACCCGAGCCCACTGAGCTCGGGTATGGCTCGGTGTCTCCTTTAGAAAGTCCAGATTTTTTAAAAACTGGTACCCGAGCCCAATGAACTCGAGTACTGTTTGAAGTACCCGAGCCCACTGAACTCGGGTATGGAGCTCTTCTAAAAAAGCCTAGATTTTTAAAAATTGGTACCCGAGTCCAGTGAACTCGAGTACTGTTTTAAGTACCCGAGCCCACTGAGCTCGGGTATGGCTCGGTGTCTCCTTTAGAAAGTCCAGATTTTTTAAAAATTGGTACCCGAGCCCAGTGAACTCGAGTACTGTTTGAAGTACCCGAGCCCACTGAACTCGGGTATGGCTCAGTGTTGTTTTAAAAAAAAGTCCACATTTTTTATAAAAAAATTAAAATCTTAGCAGATGAGTCCAGTTTATTTTAACATTTCAACCTATACAATTTTATCATTTTTACCTAGTTCAATGATATTATTTTTACTATATGGAAGAAGATTGAAGTATGTATTTCCTCCGTTTCTTTTTATTATTGGACAATATTGAAAAATAGAACGAAGGAAATACTTTTTTACCTACATCCATAACATCGAAACTCTCTCCCTCTCACATTGTAACTATCGAATTATTGAAAAATAAAAATAAAAATACCCAACATCTAGTATGTCCATTACAACTAAAAATACCCAACATTCAATGCGCACACAGTCCAAATGAATAGTCGGATATTCTTTACTTGTATTTTATCAGTCTGCCACCAAAAATCCAAACAACCATCAAACCAGTGGAATTTTTGTAAAAAACTCAATCAGACTGTGTAGCATTAGAATTAGTTCTAACTACAACCAAATAAAAGTGCCACAAGCCAGCAATCTAAAGATGAATGAAGCAAATATCTGAAATAAGTTGCTACTCAATTCTAGCCTACGTCATGTAATCTTTATCCAGCCTATGGGTTTTATTTAAAAAGATAAAAGATTCTTCAATGGTGCTCAATCTGTACAATAACTCTAGTGAAATGTAATCACTCTTCCTTTGCATTTTTCGTCATCATCTTTTTTGCCAACAACGCTAACCTAGGTCTCCAACCTGTACCCAAAAGAAAATTAATTAAAAAGGTAAAAATGTGAATAAAAAGAAGTAATCCTCAAGTTCAGAGTAAGTTTATAATAAAAAGTCCACACATTTCAACCTATATACAATTTTATCATTTTAATTAGAATATTAGAATACTAGAATACTGCAGAACATAATTTAAAGAAGAAAATTTGCCACTGAAGTCCATCGTCTATCCTTTAAAACATTAGATTTACCATATCTTTTCTTATTCATTAAACAGTCTAGGGGCTGCCATGGGGGAAAATTAATTGGAAAAAAAACTGTAATTGTAAAAAAGACTGTAATTGTAGATTTACCATATCTACAAGATCATTAATTGTGGTAATTTCTTGAGTATCCTCCCATTGAAGGAAATGACAGGCTCCTTGTCCCTGTTTCAAAGCCACAATCCATTAATCAGATATCAACTAGTATGTGAAAGAATGGGAAATCCGTGATTTTAAAATGCTCCATAAGGAGGATACACAAATTGAACAGAGGCTGCTCTCCTAAAATGCTGCCATTGGATCTATATCTTTTCAAGTTTCTTAGTTTATTTTTATCTGTATTGGTTTAAGGACAAGGTGCTATATAAGTAGTTGGAACTAAGCAAGACCCACTTAGAGATGGATGTTTGGCACATTGTATTTAAAAATATTAACGCCAACAATGAAATAAACAACGGACCATGCAATATAAATGCATCTTGGATACTGAGAAAATTTATATCACTACATGCTTAATCACCCAGCTCATATGAATTTGCATTACATTCCTCAACTTGTTGGTGAATCAATGGTAGTGATTGTTAAATGGAAAATCCAACTGTGAGTTCAACAAGTATATACTTTTCTTCTATACATGTTAATAAGTCACACTCAATCAGGTATTGCAAGAAGGAATAATCATGCCAACAAAAGCGGATACCAAACTGCGGAGTGCTAGGCCAGCAGTTCTTAAGTTAATGAAATACAATCAAATGGTTCAATTAACCTAAGCAATTGAAATTCCATGAAAAGTACCAAATTACCAATCAGAAACATAGACCATTAAAGAAACCAGGTTTATGAACCCAAGTTTTCATAGCAATACAACACAAATTAGTGACTTTTGTTGAAGTTGGTGAGCTTACTCAATGGTTCTATTATCTATCACAATTGGGAAAGAGTTCATACAATCAAAATCAACATTAGGTACAAAGCCTAAAATAAATTTGTGCATGCCATATATTCAAGAAGCCAGAAATTATAGCTGCAATAAATTAGATTATCTACAAGAAATATTGAATGAGGGCAGGTACACCTTGGGGACTCTGCAGACAAAGTAGCCTCGACCCGCATTGGGACCACTTGTCATCATATTCCATGCACAGGGCCCAGCTCGACAAAAACACGTTTTGACTTCACCATTTGTTTTGACTTCGTCACACCACTTAAAGAACTTACATTTGGTACCCTGTTAAAAACGTGACAAACAAAAAGAACATTAACAGAAATCGAAACCCAAAAGGACCCAGATCAAAAAAAGTATCGAAATATGATGTTCTGACATTAACACCAGGGCAAGTGTAGAATCGAAATATGATGTTCTGACTCACAAACCTGAATATGCAGCCAGTTTCAATCCATTCACATCAGCCTTTTCTTGCTCCAATGAGGCCAATTGCAAAAAACTATTTCTTATAGCATTCTGAAATAATAACAAAAACAGCTCTATTGTCTTGCAAACATGAAACTATAATCATAAAAAGAACACTT
>Ga0115851_100898_pt1 | contig 14884 bp, 24 predicted proteins | sample InSIn2gowninarea_FD_83865 | JGI IMG/M metagenome (GOLD analysis project Ga0115851, IMG submission 83865)
AGTACTTTAAAGTTTAATGATGTTGTTAGTGCAATCCTTAGCAAGGAAATGTGACGGAAAAGCTCCGGTGAGACATCAGGTAAAGCTTTGACTGCAAAGACTAGGGGAAGAAAAATGTAAAGAGGAAAGAGCCCTGGATATCGCAGTAAGTCAAGAAAAGGCAGATCCAAGTCCAGATCAGGGATAGTGTGCTAGAAATGTCGGAAGAAAGGACACCTGAAGAAAGATTGCAAGTCTCAGAAGGGAAAAGAAGGAGACACGCAACAAGAAAACAATCATGAAGCGAATGTGACAGGTGATGTGTTGCAAGATGCTTTGATTCTTTCTTTAGAAAATATTATTTATGCCTAGGTGTTAGATTCAGGGGCCTCATTCCATGCCACACCTGATAGGAAGCATTTTCATGATTATGCTCAAGGAGATTTTGGACAGGTTCAATTAGGCAATGATAAACCTTGTAAAATCATTGGAATGGGTACAATTTTCATAAAACAACAAAATGGAAATCAATGGCTATTGAAGGAGGTAAGGCATGTTCCAGATTTGAAGAAAAATCTTATTTCAATAGGAAAGTTGGCAGGTGAAGGCTGTGTGACTACTTTTACAGATAAAACCTAGAAGGTCACTAAAGGATCCTTGGTAATAGCAAAAGGAGAAAAGGTTGGTACATTGTATTTATGCAATGGTATTTCTAATTCTGTTAATGCTTTAACCTCTACAAGAGAAGATACGACATTGTGGCATCATAGGCTCGAGCACATGAGTGAGAAGGGGATGCATATTCTTCACTCAAGAAATTTGTTGCCAGGTTTGAAGCATGTTGATTTAAAATTATGTGAGAATTGTGTTTATGGAAAACAAAAGAGAGTCAGATTCCTCAGAGTTGGGAAAGAAAAGAAGAGAAAAAAGTTAGAGGTTGTGCATACAGATGTATGGAGACCTGCTCAGGTATCATCACTTGGTGATTCTCGTTATTATGTTACTTTTATTGATGGTGAAACCAGAAAAACTTGGATTTATTGTATTCGAAATAAATCTGATGTATTTGATACTTTAAAGAAATGGAAAGCTTTGGCTGAAAATGAGATAGGAAAAAGGTTGAAGTGTCTCAAATCAGACAATGGAGGTGAATATTGTAGCAAAGAGTTTGATAGGTACTGTTTAGAGAATGGAATTCGCAGAAGAAGATAGTTCCAGGAACACCACAAGAAAATGGTGTGTTAGAAAGGATGAACAAGACAATCATGGAGCGTGCATGGTGCATGAGATTGCATGCAGGATTGCCTTTACAATTTTGGGTAGATTCTATAGATATGGCTATTTATCTAATAAAAAGAGGGCCTTCAAGTTCCTTGGATGGTGGTATTCCAAAGGAGGCATGGACAGGTAAAAAGGTAAACTACTCTTTTTTAAAGACTTTTGGTTCTGAAGCCTTTGTCCACATTAATAAAGAAAATAGAAGAAAGCTTGAGGCAAAATCAAAGAAATGCACTTTTATTGGATATGGTGTTAATGATTTTGGTTATCACTTTCATGATTATGAAAAACAAAAAATCATTAGGAGCAGAGATGTCATATTCAATGAAAAGGTTTTGTATAAGGATCAACTACAGGAAAAGAAACAAGAAAAAGAAAACACAGAATACACAGTGCTTGATGAGATCACAGAAAAAAGTGATGGGGCTTGAAAGTCATAATTATCAATGGCCAGAACAACAACCACAATAACAGCAAGCACCTCAAACACCTGAAAGTGGTGTTAGAAGATCTACCCAGATAAGTAGAACCCTCGAACGATACTCTCCTTTATTATATTATGTATTGTTGACTGATTCTGGTGAGCTAGAATGTTATGAAGAAGCAGTACATGTAGAAACCAGGAAGAAGTGGGAGCAAGCCATGAAAGAAGAGATGGACTCCTTAGCACATAACCAGACTTGGGACTCAGTTAAGTTGCCTACAGGTAAAACAACATTGCAGAATAAATGGGTTTACAAGTTGAAGGAAGAAGATGGAGGTAGAAAAAGGTATAAAGCTAGACTTGTGGTGAAAGGGTTTGCACAAAAAAAGGGTATAGACTTTGATGAGATATTTTCTCCCGTTGTTAAAATGACTTCAATCAGAAATATTTTAAGTCTAGTAGTAGTTGAAGATTTGCATCTTGAGCAGTTAGATGTAAAGACATCCTTTCTCCATGGGGATTTGGAGGAAGAGATATATATGCAGCAGCCACAAGGATATGAGGTAAAAGGGAAGGAGAAACCAGTGTGCAGGTTGAAGAAGAGCTTATATGGCTTAAAACAAGCTCCAAGGCAATGGTATCTAAAATTTGACAAGTTTATGTTTGAACAAGGTTATACTAGATGTCACTCTGATCATTGTGTTTATCTCAAAAGGAAAAATGATGGCATCTATATTATATTTTTATTTTATGTAGATGACATGCTTGTTGCAAGTTCTAACAAGCAGTAAATAAATGTGCTCAAAATAAAATTGGAAAACTCATTTGCAATGAAGGATTTGGGTGCTGCAAAACAAATCCTTGGTATGAGAATAACTAGAGACAGGAAGAATCACAAATTAACATTGTCTCAAAGTGAGTACATAGAAAAGGTGTTGAAAAGGTTTAATGTGCAGAATGCAAAACTAGTTAGTATAACTTTGGCTAGCCATTTCAAATTAAATAAGGAGGAGTGTCCCAAGACTTAGGAAGAAATGGCTCATATGTCTAAAGTTCCATATGCATTAGTAATTGGAAGCTTAATGTATGCAATGGTATGCACAAGGCCTGATATTTCACATGAAGTGGGAGTTGTGAGAAGGTACATGAAAAATCCAGGAAAAGAACATTGGATGGCGGTGAAGTGGATTCTCAGGTATTTGAGAGGTACCACAAATCAAGCATTATGCTTTGCTAGTTCAAACATTGCTCTATAGGGATATGTTGATGTAGATATGGTGGGTGATAGAGATAACAGGAGGAGCACCACAAGGTATGTGTTTAGTGTAGGTGGAACAACTATCAGTTGGGTCTCAAAACTACAAAGTGTTGTTTCACTCTCAACAACAGAAGTAAAGTATGTTGCTGCTACAGAGGCTAGTAAAGAAATGATTTGGTTACAAAGGTTTCTGGATGAATTGGGTAAGAAGCAGGAGTTGGGAAGGTTATATAGTGAGAGCCAGAGTGCCATACACCTTGCAAAGAACTCTTCATTTCATTCCAAGACTAAACATATATAGCTCAAGTACCATTTCATACGGTCAGCGTTGGAAGATGGACAGTTGAAGCTAGAAAAGATACACACTAGCCATAATCCTGTAGATATGTTAACAAAAGTTGTAACCAGGGAGAAACTGAGAATCTGCTCAGTTTCAATTGGTCTTCAAGTAGAATGAAGAAGATGAGAAACAACTAAGTCAAAAGTGGAGTCATTTTCCAGCAAATGAAGCAGTGGTGGAGTTGCTATAATCAGCCTCCAAGTGGGAGATTGTTGTTTGTGGAGCCTGATTATCTTCTGTATTCAAAGGTATCACTGCATTGGACCCCAATTTATAATGAGGTGGAAATGCCACCTGTAAAATATTAGCTGTAGGGGGCGTGGCTACGACCTTTGGGAGCCCCCCGTTGGTGGGGGATCGGGGGCAGTGCCCCAGAAGGTAAAAATAGATGTAAAATTGCCTTATAAAATGTTGTAATTTCGTAGTCAATCTGGGCCATTCATTAGGTGGAGATATGACGGTAAAAGTCATTTTTAGTTTAGGGTTTTTTGCCCTAGAAGGAAACCCCTCACTATATATGAGGGAATTGTATTGCATCTATGTAGATCTATATTCTGAGTGAGGAAGAGAGAGGAGATTGAGAGTGAAGAGGGAATTACAACGAATCTGTTGTAGGTTGTATTGCTTAAGTTTGCTGGATAATATGAAAGGAAGAACTGGCTATTTCTCCGTGGACGTAGCCAAAATTGGGTGAACCACGTATATCTGTGTCTCTCTTGTTTTGTGCATTTTCTGTGTTTATATTTCTGCAATAGTTTATGTGTTCCATTGCTCTGTAATATATAATTTTCTAACAAAACTTAGGCTTAAAAAAAAGCCCTTAAGTATTAAAAGCTATGGGTTATTTAAACAAAATAAATAAGAGATTTTAATCCCCTAAGGTTGAAATCTTTACAAACTCTGACTCATCCCACTTCCCCACATCACACATAAACAAAGTTCCAAAGGTTCAAGAACCATCTACCAAAATCCATTGCGATTGTGATTAAACTTGACCCGATGGGAAAATATACATCCCAATTCAAACGTCCCAATGTCCATGACAATCGCAAATAGGTTCCAAAGAACTTAAGTCTGAGCCTTAGCTGATTGCGATATGTGATATCACTATGGAAGCAAACACAAATTTAAATCTGCCAAGTTAAAATATCGCATCCATACCCCACATCGCAAGTTTCATAAGGCTCAAGACCACTCTGCCAAACTCCATTTCAATTGTGATATAAACTGAACCCACAGGGATTATCCAATACAAACCATAAAATCCACGTCCGTTACTACCGTAGGTTCTAAAAAAAGCTTAAGTCCATACCCCACCACCGATTGCAATATGTGATTAAGCTTGGACTCACGTGATTATAAAACCCATTTCATTTAAATCTCGCGTCTAGAGCTATCGGAGTATCAAAGAGTATAAAGGTTTTTCCAGCTGCACACTACTGATTGTGATATGTGATATAACGAGACCCATGGGGATTATCAACTTCATTTCATTTACGTCTCGTGTCTGTGCAATCGAAGAACCAGTGACTTATACCGATTGCGATATACATCCCAACGTTGATTGTGATATGACGTCAATAGTGAAGCCAGATCCATGTCATCCTCCCCGCAACTACCACGTCATTGGCACACCATGTCAGATCCGTGTCATCTGCCACGCCACTAGTCCACATCATCCTCCGCGTCATAGTGACACTACTATGACGTCATCCCTGACATCACCCCGAGGTCCCGCAATCGCAATATTTAAAGGGACACGGCTTATACTAACCCTTCACCCTAGTTAATTTGTGATTTTCGATTAAAATGGACCCAATGTGATTATTCACTCCAACTCGTACATACCCCGTGTCTGCGACTATTACAAATAACAAAATAACATCGTTTCTCTATCCTAGCCATTGCGATTACGATTGCGATTTTATTTGAGAAGCCTCCCTTGTTTATATTATATGAAATACTCCCGATCTAAACCAATTGCGACTTTTCTAAAGTTTTTCCCCTCAAAAAAGTGTTGAGGCCTTGAAAATTACTGTTTCAACACAGGGGAAAACCACCCGATTCGGACCCTAAGATAACTTTTCCGTTTAGATAGTGGCTCTGATTGGATTGTATGGGACCATTTTCCCAATGAAACGTGATTGAATTAGTGTGATGCTTATAGTGAATTAAAATAAATGAATTTGCAGTAATGAATTAAATGGAAAATTATATGTATTAATCTACTCTATAACCCGAGATGTTTAACTTTAATCTAGATGCAATATATAATGATTTTCCTTAGTAAATGACAATATAGATTGTTTAGAGACCAATGGAAATCAACGTATTGGGAATCAACATTAATTGCACTTACCTTAGAAATGTGTTCATTGTTATCTGTGTCCCTTTCGGCTGGTATGTTGGATTTTCCTGTAAGCAGCTTGCAGAAACCTTGCCCTCTAGCAATTTTTGCTGGTTTTATTTCAATATCAAATTCCTATAGAGTTGTTACCCAATTTTCTCTCTTTTCACATAATTCTTTTTGCAATAGCAATTGCCTCACTACTAGGAATGAGAATATTACTTTCGTGTGTGTTTTTAAGAGAAAAGGTCTAAAATGCTTTACAGATTTATATACAACAAATGCCTATTTTTCTACTTCTGAATAATTCAATTCAGCACCCTGAAAATTTGAAATGAAAAATGAGATGGGTGCTTCAATTTTATGATTATTAATTTGTTTCAAAACAATAGCATAATACGTTGAAGAAGCAAAAGTGTATAAGATGAAATCATCGAATAAATTCAGAGAATTTAAAGAAGGAGCATCGATAATTCCTTATTTGATTATATCAAATGTTTACTTTTCATGATAACCCCATTTAAAAACTGCGCCTTTCTTAATCATTTGTTGTAACGGAAAAATAACTTGTGAGAAATCAGGGACAAACCTTTTGACAAAATTGATCTGTCCAAAAAATGATTGCATGTTTTTTGTTGTTGTATGGTGAAGGAATTTCTCACATTTCTTTTATTCTACCAGGGTCATTGTAATTCCATTTTTTATAAATTGATTAATGACTAATACAAGTAAATAAGTGTTTTTCATTCACAAACGTTTTTTAAAGAGATTGCAAGTTAATGAGTTTTATAGTCAAAGTAATATTATTTATCTAAATGTTTCAAAAAGCAGCTTTCACTTCTTAGATTATTTTTACTAAATTTTTAGAAAATTTCATTTATCAAAGATAACTAATTTTTCCAATGAATCGCCAATTGTTGTACTATCCAACAACCCCATTTTAATATATTATATATTTTATATGAAATTTATTATATTAAAATAGGGACCTTTCATTTTAGAAAAATATTATAATCAAAGTTTAATACTTAGACTTTTTAATTAAAACCCAAGTATTAAACCTTGATTATCCCAAAAAAAAAAATTTAATAGCCCCCGATATCAACACTATCCTTAGGCTTAAATAAAACCTTAAGTATTAAAAAATATGGGTTATTTAAACAAAATAAATTGGATTTTTTAATCCCCTAAGGTTGAAATCTTAATAAACTCGGACTCATCCCGCTTCTTCGCATCATAAATAAACAAAGTTCCAAAGGCTTAAGACCCATCTACCAAACTCCATTGTGATTGCGATTAAACCGGACCCGACAAGAAAATATACATCCCAATTCATAATTCCCCACATCCATGACAATCGCAAAAAGGTTCCAAAGAATTTAATTTTGAGCCTTAGCTAGTTGCGATATGCAATATCACCCCGAACCCAACCACATATTTAAATCTGCCAAGTTAATCCATACCCCGCATCACAAATTTCATAAGGCTCAAGATCGCTCTGCCAAAGTCCATTGCGATTGCGATATAAACCAGACCTGTGGGAGTTATCCAATACAAAAGATAAAACCTGCGTCTGTGACTACTGCAGGTTCAAAAAAAAGCTTAAGTCCATACCCTACTTCCGATCGTGATATGAGATTCAGCCTAGACTTGCAGATTATAAGATCAATTTCATTTAAATCACATATATGGAGCTATCAGAGTATCCAAGAGTCTAAAGGTTATGCCTGCTACAAACTTTTGATTGTGATATGCAATATAACCAAACCCATGGGGATTATCAACTTCATTTCATTTAAATCTCGTGACCCACAATTGAAGAACCATTTCCTTATGCCGATTTCAATATAGATCGCAATGCTGATTATGATATGATGTCAGCGGTGACGTCAGATCCATGTCATCTGCCACGCCACCATTCCACATCATTTTCTACATTATAGTGACATCACTATGATGTCATCCCTGACGTCACCCCAGGATCCCACAATCGCAAGATTTAAAGGGACACGACTTATAATAAACCCTTCACCCCAATCGATTTACGATTAACTGGACATGACAAGATTATTTACTCCAAATAATACATATTCCGCGTCCGCGGCTATCGCAAATAACAAAAGAAAATCATTTCTATGTCTACTGCCCCTTCCGATTGTAATTTTGATTTTATTTGAGAAGGCCCCCTTTTGGATTTTATATGAAATAATCCCGGTCTAAACCAATTGAGATTGTTCTCAAGTTTTTCCCCTGATTCTATTATGATTGCAACAGTTTTATGATCTACCCCAAATCTCTGATTTTCGATTGCAATAAGCTGTAAAGCTCCACCTCCTCACTCTACGTTCCTCTCCAAGATGTCAGTGTTAGATTTAGAAAAGTGAATTGTTCAAAAAAAAAATTGTTTATCATCTCATTTATGTTTATCTTATCGAGTCTTGTTTTCCGTGTTCAGGTTCATGACAAAGAAAGACAATTGTGCTGACAGTGGCAGATCATTTTAAACGGACATACAAACATCTAAAGAATTCGATAGAACAAATGAAACTAGTGATAACAACAAATCATTTTCAAAAACTTCTACCAAAATACTGTGTTCCTTTAAGCATTGTTAAAGGGATTTGTTTAATGCCCTCAACGATTTGCACAATAGATTAGAATTGTTTTCTATTATTTAAGCCTAAATGCTGTAGGAAATAACGGTCTTGAATTTTATGAAGAAAGGATTACAAAAGCTAGCACTATTGTACTTTCATACTTTTCTCAATAGAATGATTGGAACATTATTTTTCAAATTTTCATAAAGAATTTTGAGAAGTTGCACTATTGTACTCTTGGAATCCTCATTGTGAGGACTAAACTGCTGCTATTTCTTTTATGAGTTGAGTGAAGTGCATCTAGTGTTTCTATCATTGTACCTCTATTTTGTTCATAAGTAAATAGTAAATTTATCTTTTCAAATTGCTTATTACTTGATATTTAAAGAACAACGTTACATGTATTCACTATTGATCATGCTGCCATTGAACAAGGGTGCCAACTGTCTCCTTGAGCTGTCTGAGGATCTGCTCAAAAATGTGTTGGGTGGTGCTGTGAACATTTTTGAAGATTCTATTGTTCCTTTCTTTCCAAACATTCCAAATTATGAAACCTGGACTTAAAACCCAAGCCAAGCGAAGAAACCCATACTCAAAAAAGTTTTGTCTCCAGTTATTTAGGGTGTTGATAATGCTTTCTTTGTCTTTGTTTGTCTGTTGGAAAATTGTAGCAAAGGAATCCCACAACCCAGAGGTAAAGGTGCAATCATTGAGAAGGTGCTCCATTGTCTCCTCTTGGGCTTCACAGAGCTAGCATCTAGAAGGTCCTAGAACACCCCTCTTCCTAATATTTTCCCAATTCAGAATTTTCTTATGATGAACCAACCACATGAAGAGTTTGATTTTCATCCAGCCTTGATGCTTCCAGAGGTTCTACCAAACCTTGTATGGAATGTGGGAATCTAGCTCTAGGGAAACCTTCTTGGCTTCCTTAATGTTGAAGGTGCCTTCTTTATTGTTGCCCCATCTGAGTTGGTCATGCCCTTTTGAAATAAGAATCTTCCTTTGTTCCAAAATTCGTAGTAGTGCCGTTGCTTTTGCTTTCAAGGGGTTGTCATCCCTAATTCTGTATTCTTCCAGGTTCTCCATTTGTCTTCTAGACTGGGTTGATCCCAAAAATATTTAACCCTTAAAAGCCCTTTGGTGTCTGTTTCTTTCTTTAGGTCCAAAAATTCCTCTCTTAACAGAGTAGGTTCTTGTTGCCATCTATCCTCCCAAAACAGAGCAAGGTCCCCTTCTCTAATTTCCCAGAAACTGTTTTTTTGCACTAAATCTCTATTCTCCCAAGCCTTATTCCAAATGTGGGATCCTTTTATGGTTCTTGTCATCCTTATGTGATAATTCTCTTGCCAAGTGCTGGAATATTTTTCTTTCCAAACATGAGCCCACTGGGCCTTTGGCTCTTTTACCCAATGCCACCATAATTTTGCTCCTAAAACCTTGCTGAGTACATTTGGATCATCCAGTCCAAGGCCCCCATGGGATTTTGGTATGCAAAGCTTATCCCAGGCAACCAAGGCCAATTTCTTTCTCTCCTCCCCCTTGCCTAAAATAAAGTCTCTTTGAATAGTTCTCATTTGTTGTAAAACTCCCTTTGGAGCTGGAAGTGCTGATAGCATGAAAATGGGGATTGATTGCAAAACAACTTTTGTAAGCACTAACCGGCCTGCCAAGTTTAAAGATTTGATTTTCCATTTTCTGATTTTATCCTGCATCTTGTTGATTATTGGCTCCCAGATGATTTTGTGCAAAGGTTTATCAGTTAGAGGAACTCCCAAGTACTTGGAAGGAAGGATATCCCTTTGAAAACCTATAATTCTGGACATGTTTCTCTGAATAGCGATATTAGTATTAAAGAAAAAAAATCTTAGATTTGGACATATTTGCATCCAGACCTGTGGCCATAGCAAATTCATGCGAGATTTGTTTATAAGCAAGAGCTTATTTTACCATGGGGACTCCCTACAGCATAGAGTCGTCAACAAATTGTTGATGGGACAAAGCTTGCCCATTTTCAGAAAGTTGGATACCCTTGATATAACCCCCTTCTTTTGCATGCTTGATAGACCGCCCAAGTGTTTCCATTATGAGGATGAAGAGAAAGGGAGATAGTGGGTCTCCCTATCTGAGACCTCTTGAGGGAGTAAAGATCTTGGAAGGAGAACCATTGACAAATATTGAAAAACTAGAAGAAGTGACTAGTCCCATAACCCATCTTACCCAATTATGATCAAAGCCAAAGGCTAGAAGGACCTTCCTAATATATGTCCAATTTAGCTTATCATAAGCTTTGGCAAGGTCCAGTTTCATAATCATCCCCAACTTCTTATTGCTTATCAATGAGTGCACCACTTCATGCGCTTGAATAATATTATTAAGAATTTGTCTACCCTACACATAACCTGATTGCTCCACGGACACAAGAGTAGGGAGAAGGGGTTTGAGTCTATTGGCGACAACTTTGGATATAATTTTATACACCACGTTGCACAAAGCTATGGGTCTAAACCTGTCTGGAGTCTAAGCATTATCCTGCTTGGGGATCAAGGATATGAAGGAAGTATTGAGCACCTTTAGAATGGTTCTATTCAACATGAAATCTTCCACCACATTCATAATATCTTGTTTAAAAATTCTCCAACAGGCTTTGAATAAATCCACATTGAAACCATCAGGGTCTGGTTCTTTTCCATTCTGCATCTCCTTAACGGCATCACTGACCTCCTCTTCAGTCACTAGCTTATTGAGATTGAAATTGTCCTCTCTAGATACTAGCATGGGTATATGCTTTGTTAAGTCCCTGATAAAGTGTTCTCTGTCTGCAGTGGTCTCCTTTGCTATACCTTGGAAGTGTTAGACTAGCACAGATTCTATTTCTTCATGGGCGTTGCGAAGATGACCTCTCTCATCCTTGATTGTAGAGATTCTATTATGGGATCTGTTCGCCATAGTAGATCTGTGGAAAAATTTGATGTTTTGTTCCCCTTCTTTTAGCCACTGAACTCTGGATTTTTGTCTCCAATATATTTCCTCTTGTTTGCATAATTTCTCCCAATCTTGATGAATTTTGGTGACTTGGTCATCTCTGACTTTGTCAAAGCCCTCTGTAATAAGAGTTTGATTGAGTTTCTGCATCTTATCTTCAACCTCTTTTTTTTGGCAAAAATATTGTGAAATTCCTTCTTGTTCCAGTCTTTGAGTCTGAGCTTGATGTATTTTAGTCTTTTGTGAAGCAGAAACATTCTTCTTCCCTAAATGTGCAGATCCTCTTTCCACCATCTTGCTATGTTACTGATGAAATCAAGGTGGGTAAGCCAAATATTCTCAAATCTGAAAGGCCTATTCTTGGGGGTGCCTATGCCTTGCACCTCCATTTGTACAGGCCAATGGTCCAAGCCACCAAAAGGGAGAATTCTCACTGCCATTTCCTTATCTATGAGCATAAGGTCCTCTGAAATTATGAATCTATCTAATTCTTAGGCTACTTGTGCCTCCCCTCCTCTCTTGTTGTTCCAAGTAAAGATGCCATTATTCATATCAGTGTCAACTAGCTTCATATTATCTATGAAAGTTAGAAATACTGTAGAATCTTTATTTAAAGTTCTTGTTCCCCCTTTTTTTTCCGAGAGTGATTTGATCATGTTGAAGTCCCCACCCAGTATCCAGGGAACTCCTACATGTCTATCTCTGAGTTCTACAAGAGAATCCAGAAATTTGATTTTATCATCCAGTCTTTATGGCCCATAGACATTCGTGACCAAATAAGTTGCACTGTCTCCCACAGGTTGTATAACCACTGATAAATAATTCCTAGATGCCTCAGCATCTATTATGCCAATCTTTTGGGGGTTCCAAAGAATGAGTATGCCTCCAGCTGTATTATCTGCTTTAACTTCAATAAACTCAAATTTATTGAGCCATCTACTATTGAGTTCTTTGATTTTTTGAATGGAACATTTAGTTTCCTAGATAAAGATCATATCCAAAGCTTCTTGTTTCATTTTATTGCTAAGTAATCTTTGTTTCCTTTTTTAATGTAAACCTCTGATATTCCAAGATGTGAACTTCATTATTAAAGATTTGTAAAGGGGTAAATGGATAGGTCTTTCATCTTACCCGAATCAATCATTAGATTTCCACATTCCATCAGTGGCTCGTTCTATTTTTTTCTACCTCTTTTCTTTCCTGGGTATCTGGGAGCTAGTCCTACTGTGGTTTTCATAGTTTTCACTCCTTCGTTGCCAGATCTTTCGTTGTTGCTTTATTTTTCCATTCCTTTGTCCTAAGTTTTCCATAGGAACAATTGTTGTACTCTGTTGAACTCTTCTTGAGGTAATGAGTCTACCCCTCCCGTGGTTCCTTGTTTCAAGAATCCTTCCAGATCTAGGTTTTCTCTATGCAGAATCTCATGCAGTTCCTGATCCTCAATTTCCATCTCGCTCTGAGTCATTTCTTGATCCATTTCCAGTTCTTCATCATTCAACAATATTTATTTATTTTTAGTAGCATCCTATGCTTGTTCCCTATCTTCTTCTTTCTCCTTTTCCCCTAAACTTCCTTCCATTACCTAATCTTCGTTTGTTATTCCTTCCTCTTCTTCAAGAACTTGGAACCTATTCAGATTTTCCTATTGCCTTTTTGTTTATTGTTGCTTTGGCCCCCTTTTGCCTCCTTTTCCTCTATGTTCCACTTTGTGAAAGCTTTCAATGTCTCTCATAGTGGTTTCTTTATTTATGTTCTCTGTTTTGCTGAGAGGGCAGTCTCTAAAAAGGTGCCCATGCTCATGGCATCTGCGACATCTAAAGGGAATATGTTCGTAATCTACTGTTTGCACCCATTCTTCATCAAAAACTTCCAATATTACCTCGTCTGGTTGGGCACCTGATAGGTCCATCTCGACACATATTCTTGCGAAGGTGTTGTATTTTCCCCTTCTGGTGGCCTCAGAGGCTTTAAAAAAATTTCCTAGTTTATTTCCTATGGCAGATAACGATTCCATTTGCCAGTAATCAAGAGGTAGGGAGTAAAGTCTTACCCAGACTGGAACCGAGTAAAAGTCTCTCTCTATGGGAAAAAAATAATCATCCATGGCTGCATGTAGAAGGCTGCTGCTACGTAGAAGTAGGGTCCTCCTTCAAACACCCTGTCTTTATCCTCAATATTTGTGAAGACCACACTGAAGAAACGCTTTGACCCAAGGTGTAGGTCTATGCTTCCTTTCGGTTTCCAATGGTATTTAATATGTTTGTAATGCCTTTTCAGTGGGCCATAATCCCATGAATTTGCAAATGATAGCATAGGTCCGCATGTGATCCTTGTGCGCCTGCAAGGCAGGATCATTTAAAACTACTCTGGGAGTGACCTCAGCCTTGGGTTTGTAGGGCCCCTTCTGTGCCTTGTTTTTTGCTCCCTGTTTTTTGTCTTCTTCCTCCTTATCTTTCATGCTTTTTTCCTCCCTTGGTCTGGTAATATCCTGATCCTCTTCTAGATTCTTATCCCTGTTTCTTGAAGGCCCTCTGACAGAATCTAAAGGTTTTTTGCCTCTGTTGGCCACTGCCTACCTATAGGAGGGAGTGGAGCTCCCCTCTTTGCGCGCCTCCATGGTGCTCAGAAACCTGCAACCCTAGCTGTTCTTCCGTTGTTCCCTTTCCTTCTTCTCCCAAGATTATGATATGCGATATCACTCCAGACCCTACCACAGATTTAAATCTTCCAAGTTAAAATATCGCATCCATACCCCGCATCGCAAGTTTCACAAGGCTCAAGGACACACCGCAAAACTCCATTGTGATTGTGATATAAACTGGACCCGCAAGGATTATCCAATACAAATGATAAAACTCACATTTGTGACTATGTAGGTTCTAAAAAAATATTAACTCCATACTCCACAGTTGATTGCGATATGCGATTAAGCCCGGACCCGTGGGATTATAAAATCAATTTCATTTAAATCCTGCATCCAAATCTATTGGAGAATCCTAGAGTCTAAAGGTTCTGCCTGCTACACACTGCTGATTGCAATATGCGATATAACCGGACCTACAGGGATTATCAACTTCATTTAATTTAAATCCCGCATCCACACAATTGCAAGAACCAATGCCTTATGACGATTGCAATATACATCCCAATGCTGATTGCGATATGACGTTAGTAGTGACATCAGATCCACATCATCCTCCATGTCAGTTGCCATCTCATTGCCACGTCTCCCACCATGTTTGAACCATGTCATCTGCCATGCCACCATTCCACGTCATCCGCCACATCATAGTGATGTCACTACGATGTCATCCCTGATGTCACCCGGAGATCCCTCAATCACAAGATATAAAGGGACATAACTTATAAAAACCCTTCACCCCAGCTGATTTGTGATTTTTGATTAAACCAGACCCGATGGGACTATTCACTCCAACTCATACATACCTTGTGTCTGGGGCTATAAAAAATAACAAAAGAACACCGTTTATCTGTATCATGCCCATTTTGATTTTATTTGACAAGGCCCCCTCTTGGATTTTATTGAAATACTCCTGGTCTAAACGAATTGCAATTGTTCTAAAGTTTTTCCCCTTGTTCTATTCTGATTGCAACTATTTTATGATCTTCCCCAAAACTTTGATTTCCAATTGCAATAAGCCAGAAAGCTCCAACC
>Ga0115851_100900_pt1 | contig 14866 bp, 14 predicted proteins | sample InSIn2gowninarea_FD_83865 | JGI IMG/M metagenome (GOLD analysis project Ga0115851, IMG submission 83865)
CCCTATTTGATATCCTATGTTAAGATGGATCTAGATTGGTTTTATTATGGAGTTGTCTTTAGTGCGGCTTTTTGGATTTGTGGAAAAATTTGAGGTTAAATCTTGATTTGTATTATTTAAACTGGTTTTTGTGAGGTGAACAAATGGTTTTAGTATTAATAATAATTATTTGTTATGTATGTTATATATTTTTTTTAATTCTTAATTCATGCACATGCTCAGCATCTACAAAATGTAATTTTTTCTATTAATGAAAATTACAAATTTTTCTATGTTAATATATATATCTATATATATATATATATTTTAACCTTTTAATATTTTTTAATTGAGCCCACATGTAAATTTTTATAAATATTTATACGACTACAAGATCTCCCCCATATATTTTTGCATTTAGATTTAAGTTAAAAAATGTTATAAATTAAATTAAGATAAAATATTTATAAAATATTTTGATTTTGAAATGAGTTATCGTTTTTGGGCAAGTGGTATTGATAAGCCATGATATTGACCCATGATATTGTAACAAAGTCTATTTACAAGTTAATAATACTCATGTTAAAATGGGAGTGAATATTCATGGTTAAGAATTTTGTTATATTGTATGTTTATTTTAAGTATAAAGTTTTAATTTAAAAAATGTTATAAAATAAAAGTAAAATTATATATATATATATATATATATATATATTCCCATAGAAAAATTTGTAATTTTCATTAATAGAGAAAATTACATTTTGTAGATGCTGAGCATGTGCATGAATTAAGGCATTGCTTGTCCAAAAAAAACAGTGATATGGATCTCCATGGAGGGAGCAGCTGATAAAAAGTAAAAATTGTGCCTATTCTTTCCTACCTTTCTTCTTTTCCACTTTCCTCCAACCTCCAGTGTTAGGAGTGGTTGTTACTATGGGTAATTGTTCCTCGTTGGTGTTTATGGGATGTTCTTTGTCCGAGTCTGAGCCTTCTAATCCATGTGGTTGTTTACTTTTGCTTATGTCCATTTGGGTGTGTTGTTGCTGAGGGGGATTGTCAAAAAACTCCTTTGGTGTGTTGATTTGTCCTTTTTGAGTGTCCAAATCTGCTTTGCTTTCTATTGGCTCTGCTCCTTCTACTTCTTCTTCTAGGGGTTCTGTGTATTGCTAGCCTTTTAGCTTTCTCTATTGCTTCTTATTCCATTTGGGTTCCTTTTTGGCCAAAAGACATGCGCTCTGCAAGTGGCCTATTTGCAAACATCCATGACACCGAAAATCTATGTTTTCATAGTCTAAAGGCTGAATCCACTGTGAGTTGTTGAAATTCAATGTGACATTGTCTGGTAACCCTTGACTGAGATCTGTTTCAGCACATATCCTAGCAAAAGTGAAAATTCCCCTTGTAATTATGTTGTCGTCTATCTTTAGGAATTTTCCCAAGGAGTTCCCAATAGCTATTAATACATTATGATGCCAGAAATGTAATGGGAGGTTATGCAGTTTGACCCAAACTGGAATTTTTGATACCACCATTGTGTTGGCATCAAAATCTAGGAACCATGGGGTTATGAAGAGCCCAATGCTGCCTCAGAACCATGGTCCCGTGTTGAGGATGTGTTCCCATTCTTATGCTGTGTTGAATCTGACTATGAAAAACCCTTTGGGACATAGATAGATTTCACAATTTGATGTCCATACAGTATGTATCCATTGGTGTAGTACATCAAAGTTTGGCTAGAAGCCATTAAATCTACATATAACTACACTATTTGAGAGATTGGAATATAAGATATTTATGTCAGGCATTGATGAGATGGAGAGTACAGGATTTTCCAATTTTTGTTCCACTACAAAAGGCCCTGGCGGCTCAACCATTATTCCTTGTTTACTTTATGCTTTTGCCTTTCCTTCGACTGCATCTTTGAGGGTTCTTGTGTTTCTTGTGCTGGTTCCAGAGCATCCTCCCTGCATGATGGTTGAATCCCTTATGATGCCATAATCCTATAGGGTGCAATTGTCTTGTAGGTTGTGTCTGGACTATATTAGATTTTGGGTTTTTATTGGTATCCCATGGTAAGCCTATATTTCTTACTTTAAATCTTGGATTCTCATCCCTTTCCACAGTGTCCAGCAAAGATGGCTGCCTTCCAGCATTTTGATGAAGATCGCTGTCGAATCTATCTCGATAGCATGCATCTCTTTGCCTTTTTTCTGATCCCTATGTGCGTATTCCATGAGACCACCCAGGTGGGGCTCTACCCAATCCAGTGCTATGTCTGTGTAGTTCATGTGTTCATTATGGTCCTGCTCATAGATTGATACCCTGACTGGTTCTATTTGACTTAGAAGGGGGTCTACAGGGCACAGTGTTGTAAGAGCATCCAGGCATACATCCCCAACCTTCTTCTATTGTGCCCAGTCCATTAGAAAGTGGGTGATTGTTGTAGATCCATTGATTTGATAGCTTTCAGGGGTAGAACAATGGCGATTGTCCGGATCTAGCTAGTACTTGGGCTAATCTATTGTTGGGCTACCTGTTTTTGAGAGCCCCTTTCCAGATCTATAAAGAAAGACATATTTTGGAAGGGGATAGGCCATCCATGTTCCCTGTGGACCACGCATTCCCGCCAGTTTCTCCCTGAGCTATAGATCTCCTTGGATTTGAGGGTTTTGATTGAGATCTAACATTATGAGGGATCCTATAGCTACCAAGCTTCCTGATTGAGGGAAATGAGCCCATGGAGTCGCATGGTGCTTCAAATCTAGGGTATTATGTTGGATCCCCTTGTAAATAAATAGATCCAACATCCTCGGCTCGCTCCCCTGACAGTCCTAGCCCTTAATGACTTCGTCAATCTGTGTTGCGCCTACAAATATGGGGTTATCCTTAGAGGCAGACAAGTTGAAAGCAACACCCGATCCAGACCCGTGCTTGACCCTTAGCAAGGGCATGGTGGCATTGCACAAGAGCCAATAGTGGGGAGGGGCATAACACACTCCAGATCCGATGGTGAGTCGAGTTTCAGGAGAGGAGATGGGTGTCCAGGGCCCAGCTTCTACTTTTGGTGTCAAGGTGCTATAGCCGATGCTGCAGCGGCTATGCTTGCCTCCTGCCGAGAGCTAGGGTTTCACACCTCCTCAAGAAGTCTCTCTAATCTGGAGAGTTGTTTTGAAATAACCAAAATGGTATATATATATATATATATATATATATTGGTTTTTGGGTATGTCATATGAGCCATGGTATTAGCCCATAATATTCTAAGAAAGTCTATTTAGAATTTAATAAGATCCATAATAAAATGAGATGAATATTCACGATTATGAATTTGTTATATTGTAAATATTAATTTTTTATGTGTTTATTAATTAAATTTAAATATGATTACGAAATCATTATTTTAATTTATATGATAAAATGAATGTTACTATTATTTATATGTTATATATTTTAATATAATATTTATATTATGATTTTTTTTTAATTTTTATTTTCATAATTTTATTAATAAAAAAATTTAATATAAAAAAAAAAAAATTATATATATATATATATATATATAATGTCTAATATCTAACCCTAAACATGTACCATATACTAAGTTACAGAACTCCGCCCAAAAATGTGTTTTATATGGTTTTGTTAGAAATATATTTAGTAGATTAGTATGTGCTTTATATGGTTTTTTATATATACTTGGATTATATTGGTTTCTTTTAATATCTAAATCGGACCATGAGTCGAATGTTGTAGCCTTTTAAGTGTTATTTTATATGAGCATAACCAATAAGGGATTTACGCATACGGAACAATCTCACATATGGTATTCGTGACTTCTAATTGAAAAGTATCTACAGGATACAATATCCACGTTTTCAACCTTTTTTGAGTTTTAACCAATTATTTTAATCTTTTCGGCAGGCTAAACTTGTTGTGAATGTTGGGCATACATATATATCTCTTCATCTATATTTTTTTGTCTAATCTCTATACTTTTTTACCTAATCTCATTATGGTTGATGGTGTATTTATTTATTTTAATTAGGATGTGAGATACACTATGCAGTTTACTTTGTAAATTGGGGTTAATAAGATTGTGAGCACTCCATGTTGTATACAAAAGAATGAGGGTTGTTATGAAATCTTAAATGATTTATGTTGTTAGAAGGAAATCCTATTATAGTATAGAGTTTGGGTAGTACTCTACAATCCAAGTTTCCTTTTTAAATGTTCATCTTTGTGTTACTAAATAAAATAGAAGGAGGTCATTCATGAGAACACAAGTTTTGTAGAAACAATAATAAAAATATGTAAATATTATTGCAAAAAATTAAAACACGCTTGTATAAACCATAAAGTAATAAAAATAAATTAACTATAAAGGAAAATAAAAATAAGCATTCACACAAAATAAAAGATCCTAAACTATACGATTGTTTGTGGAGTGATGACCTCCCAAGAATAAGCCAACTAATTAAAATTACAACAATGTAAGTGAATGACTTCATACACTGCGAATATAAATAAAACTATAATATATATTTTAGAAGATCTCAAGAAATCTTATTATATTCCATCGTGGTTTGGACTTTTACTCTTCCCACCTCTTTTAGAATGGACATGGCACTGATTTTTTAAACAAACTTGCTTGAAACTAAAAACTGAATTGAGAAGAAAAGATTCTCAAGTGGTTACAACAATTTGATAAATATATATCCACTATAGAATATCCTAAAATGGTTCCATCAAATATCTAAATGTAGACCCACTTGAGGATAAAATATTCTCTAATAATTACAAAAACTAGAATAGTTCTAAGATTCTTGCTAACTTTCCAAATATTTTCGAATGCCACTACTTGTAAAATTTGAAATAAATCATATAACATATAATAACATGCTCAAATTATTTTTAAAAATAATTATTTATGGGGTTGGTTTCCCTAGAATCATAGTATATATACAGAGGATATTTAAAGCCATAATAAAAGTAGACATGTAGACTTGAGAACATAGAATCTTAAATTCAATAACTAAATTTATGAAAAAATATATTTCATTGTCTTCGCTGTGTAGTTGTATTATTCTTTATCCATATTTTTGTAAGACTTTGTTTATGATGAATTTGAACCTCCTCCAATATGCCTTCAAGTGTTGCAACTATTATTCATATGCAAATGTAGAAATTAGCTTATCGAACAGGATAGTACAAGTCTAATTTCACAATAGACTACTACATGTCTAATTTCATAGCACGCTGCTACAAGTCTAATTTCACAATAGGCTACCATAATTTTGATTCCACAATAATTGTTTCAAACAAATAAGAAAATTTTGGTTGTGCAAATTATCCAATAAAATGACTGAAATGTATGGAAAGGGATCTGTAGCCATGATTTATGGCAAACATGATTTCACAACATGTGAAGCAAAGCCTTACAGTAATTTGTCCACAGATGTGTTGTGACTTCAAAAGTAAATACATAATATACTCATTATTTCTCATGTTAATAAGAAACAAAATGAAATATAAGAAATTCCTTGAAAAATATCTAGAGCATAAATCCCACATAAGAGCATTAAAAGAGATATTACATGGTTATGGGAAATAGAAAAATGGATAAAATGAAGGAAAGGAAGGTGTCAAATGATCATAATTTTATGACTTGTCATTTCCCCCGAACTCAATATGTTTCATTTCCTTATGCAACCCTCTACCTCTATTTCAACCAAGCTATGATGATAGCTACTTAATGAAGCTTCATTCTCAATACATATTTCTTAATTTGATGGCTCCACCTCCAAGCATTATTCAAGTCACGAAGTCTTATTCAAATTTACGTAAGACTAGAATGTTGCCCTTTGTTGTCAATTAGGTTTCTTTATTGTCTTCAAACAATCCATGATTTATGTTATGTGTCTAGGCTCAATGAAATGTTTATGATGATAAAAGCTTCCATGGACCACCCTACTAGAGGGGATATGTAGCAACTTGATAGAACTGCAATATTAGATAAATTCGCTATATATTGTAACAACATGCCAAAAGAGGTTTGGAACATGGGTATTGTAATATTCATAGTTGTGTATGTTAATGAAGATGTTGACAACATAATTGATTATTTTTTTAATACTTCATTAACATCATATGTAGTGCTACACACGTCTTATGAATTGAAATCTACAACACAACAAGTATCTTTGTAGCATGTACACAACATGAATGCAATTGTTTTCAATATTCATACCATATGTAATGTAGCCTCCAATGATCCTTAATTTTTTTTCTTCTTGGTTCATATGGGAAAGAATTTTCTTCTTTTCGATGATTTCCATAAGTTGTCCATGTTTGCTACCTTTTTTTTTCTATTTTTGTCTCTTCTGTAGAAATAACAGTCTCTTCTTTTCATCCTACAGTTGGTTCATGTTTATAAACAAAAAATGCCTTCTATTCTTGTTTTGTGTGGACTAACAATAGGCTTTCTTGATGTTGATTCTTGTATAAAAGCATTAATTCTTAATGAAACAACACTAATATATTTTCTTGTGCAACTTCTAATCCTTTTCATTGCCTGGCTGATTAGGGATGTGTTTAGATGGACATGAACCATGTAAATAAGGTAGATGTAATTGTTTGGATGGATTTGGATTGAACAATGAAAAATGATAGGGATGGTATAGGAAAGACAAGAGATGGTGTGGTCATGAACAGTAAAGGTGAAGGTGTTGTTCACAAAGCTAAAGACTTTTTCTAGCCTTAGAATAGATAAAAAATGGTAAGGAAGTACAAGAGAAAAAAAATCTTATATGGTTTCTCGAAACAAATATAAAGAATTCAATGAATTTATAAAACAAAGTAAAGAAGAAGCATACATGTACCTACCTATAAAAATTTTAGAATGTATATAATGTCCTGTGGCATGTTCATCACAAGTTCTCATGAAATCGAGAAAACATCTTTGAAAATTTGTGCCAAGGACTATCAACAAAATTTCCTTCTAGTTTCGAGATATATTCATTCAAGCTTTGTGGAAATATTGTTTTTAGAACAATTTTTTCTATCACAAGTTCTCATGGAGAAGTAGTCATTTATTTCTAGATAATTTCTCCAACTGATATTTTATTCTACTACTGGTTCTTTTGTGACAACAATAGATCCCTCTGAGGTTGATAGTTTTTTTTCTTATGTGACAACAAATTTTTATTTAGTAATCCCATTGTTGGTTCTTCCATGAAAACCACAAATATTATAGGTGTTGGTTCTTATGTGACAAAACCAATCTTTTTGAAAATATTGCAGTTGGTTCTTCTTTAACAATTTCAAGGATTATTCATTATTGCTCTTCCATGACAACACCAATGTTGTCCTTAGAAAGTTTCTATTTTTGTAGTTTTTGTAGCAATGGTGGAATGTGAAGTATTATTAATGAAAAAAACATAATGCAATATTTGAAGTACATTTTTTTTTAAATAAGTTTTAATTCATGGAAAATTGATAGAAAAGGAAGAAATGGTAGCAAGAAAATTGATTTAGGAGAAAACAATTTGGATCCATTTTTATTATTTCAAATAATCTCAAGTGCACTTAGAAGCTTCTTATATGGATAGAGCTATGAAATAGATTTCCAATGGTATATTTAAGTCTGAAAAGGGCTTCCTAGATCAAAAGGTATTGCAGGTGAAAGTTTAAAACTTAAAATGGTGAAAATAGTCAAACTCTTCATGGCTCCAAGTTTGCAAGGTTCTGAGTCAAGCCTAGATAAACCCCAACCCCTAACTTAGTCAGGCCTTGCTATGCCTTGACCCTTGACCTACTCAGACCTTTGGCAAAGCAAGACTTCAACCTAGTCAGAGCTCAAGAGAAAGTGTATCTAGCCATGTGCAGCCCACATGGGGCTTTAGCCTAGTCAAAAGTAAGCAGCAAGAGGAGGTGTGAAAAATGAAATTTATTTGACCCCAACCCCTAACATGTCCCAACTCGTTTAATTTTATAAATAAATTCAATCAAAAACCAAGATGCGATACCCCTCCTTAGACGTGCAAGTTCCGATCATGGACCTATCTAATGATGACACATGGAAAATTTTGATTGGCTCATGAAGGTGATGTGGAAGCATAGCTCGAGCCATGGTAGTGCATGATATTAGCATTAACAAAACAAGTCAAAGGTTTGGGATGAAATAAGCATGATGTAAAAACATGTGATGTTGGAGTACAAACCGAGGAGCTGTGATATGTGATTTGGCATTTTCGGGTGGCTAAGTGGGTCAAATCTAGTTGACACATAACACCACTCAGGACCCACCATGTGGCATGGATGATGTCATAAGGATGATGTGTAAGAACCTTGAAATTTGGACCAACAGTCATGTTTAGCGACGTTTTCCAATATATTTTTAGGTAATGAACTTAAGAAAAGTGGGTTTTTAAATTTCGACTATAAAAAGACCTTTTTTACTCACCCAAGTGCTGAGAAGAGGGCTCTTGAAGAAAATTTGGGCAAACAAATCTAATCAAATACATCAACAAATTCATCACACATGATCTCTAGGCAATTATTATCCCTAAAATTAACCATTTGATCAAATATTTTATGATTTAAATCAATTTTAGGGAGGAATTTTATGTTTCCAAAAAATGCTCAGCATGTACATGGGTTGATAATTTGAAAGCTTCATGTAGAATCCCTATACACAAGTTTTCTAAGGGAAATCCATGTGTGTACGTGTTCGTCTCTTACAAAATTCACGTATGGGTAGAGTATAATTGAAAAAATCAATTTCTGATGAATGAAATCCCTCAGTTTTGTAGGATGTTGATCATTTGGAGAGAGAGATAGAGTAGTGATGTTGATAGTGAAGTTTTAAATGATGAATTGGATGAATTAAAAGATTGCAGATTTCTCAAATTCTTTATGGTGCCCAACATGAGAACACAAACTTAGTTGTTGGAAATGTTAATTCATTATTGGGACCTACAGTAGGAACTATTCACCGTAGATCATACGCCTTTATAGGTTGAAGTAGAGTATATCTACTTCATAGCAATACTTTATAGAAGCACAAAAGTAGTTGACCTAAAAGGGAAGGCTCATGAAGGCCTTAACATTGCTGATTATATTACCATATATTGTTCACCAGAGACTAACAAGGTCATATCACAGGTTCCAATAAAAGGAACCACAAGCCTTCCAATCAAGATCATTGTTTCTACCATCTCCACAATAGCAGGTTTAGCCTCATTGCAGCTTGGCTTCATGATCCGCTATGTTCTTGCCAGTAAAATGCATAAGACCCATAATCTATGATTCTTGTACAACACTCTTGACCAATATGAAGAAATAATTGACATGAGTGAGACAGGGAATAAAAAGGAACTTTGACTATGATATCATCATTTGCCCATTTTTATTTGAGAGGATTTCGACCATACGACCTAGAGTAGCTACTACCACCATGAGTCTTAGAGATCCTAGGATGGCCAAATGGTTAGATCTGATTAGGAAACTTAGCAAAGGTGAAGTTACATAAGTTACCTTTGATGATGATTTCTTCCACTAGTGGGATCAATAATTCATGGCCATAGAGGATTACTCGTATGAAGGTTTAGACTTTTAAGGGGATCCGAAGCTTGTACTTCTAGAAGGAGACACATGGACCAGTGAGACCCGAGAGTCTATAGAGCCGTAGTTGTCATGAGAGATACATGGCAAGAGCATCCACTGAGTCTAAGAGAGTTCTTCATGTTGTTTAGAGGAACTTGGAGAGTTTGACTCTCTAGGTTCCAATGGAAGCAATACAGGATATCCCTGAGGCTATACAGAGATGATTGGTTAGAGTACAATGACAGTGTGTGTGAATCTTTCGATAAGTGGAAAGTGAGATTGTCTTCTTCTGGAATACTGATCCAAGGTAGGGCTTGTAGCTTTATATTTACCTAACTCATCCTTTCGATATATGAACATGATCGGGATTAAGCCCTAATTTTGTAGGCCATTTGTTCTAGGTTTGTAATAATTTTACATACTATATATATCTATATAAAAATATTTTGTGATGATTCGATCATATATACAAATGAGTTTGGGATATTTTGATTTAATGTGATGAATGAGTAATATGCCAATCTAATGCTTGGTTAGTTATAGAATCGACAAATGCATTATCTGATCGTGGAATATGATTGAAAATAATAAAAGTGAATGGTGTTTGAAATAATATCACGCAAAAAAATTTGTTGATGTAATAAAGGACCCCTCACACGATAAATTTTATTTAATTGAGACATAACCAATTAGGAATCCAAAAAAACCACTAATGATTCAATACCATAAGATATTTCTTCAGATAGTAAATTTATAACGACACTGTACTCCACTATATTGTTAGAAATAGGACCAACACATATGGTTCTTGATACTAACAACTCACCGGATTGATAATATATTGCCCAAGCAACGATGGATAAATTCCGAGTATGTCTACTAGCACCATGTGTGAATCATAGATACATGAAAGCACCCATTGGAACGTGTAGAGGAAGACCATCATCACCACGGGACCCATAGATAGAAACAAAAGACTATGTACAATATTTAGAAAACAAAACAAATGCTAAGAAAGAGCCTAGGTATACTACTTCTTGAGATAGAGCCCATTTCTGGGCTCCATCAATGCATTTCCTTCAAAGTCAACCAATTCATACACACCCTTCTTCAAGATCCTTTTCATAATAAAAGGAGTGTATCACATAGGTTACAATTTTCCTGCCCCCAAGATGCTTTTATCTTGGTCATAGGCCAAAATAAGGTCACCTTCATAGGAAACCCTAGGTCATACAATCTTCTCATATTGGGATTTTATGCTTTTCCTATGATATTCCCAATGTTGTTCATTGAGATGCTCCAAATGAATGAGGTGTTCTTTAAGATTTTAGGTGTCTGGAAGAAGATGGATTGGAAATTTGAGAGATGGAATTTCACATTCTACAGGAAAGATTGATTACGACCCGTAATCCAACTAAAAACGAGTAAAAATCATAGCAGTCTTAATAGACATTCGGTATGCCCAGAGCATGGGATATAACATGATGTTCAAGTTGTATTTATCTTGATTGATCATCCCTTGTAGGATAGTACTAATGGATTTACTGATGCCTTCTACTTGTCCATTAGGGTGAGGATAATAATGAGATGAATGCTACTGCTAAAATCCCAACTTCAAAGTCAACTCAGACATCATATTATTCTCGAAGTGACTACAATGATCAGTGACAATCTCTTAAGCAATATGGAAGCGTGAAATGATTTGAATGAACATTAAAGGAGTTCTTGTATCACCATCATTATTAAAAGTAGGTGTATATTTAACCCACTTAGTGAAGTAGTCTACTGGTACAATTATATACTTGTGGCCCTTAGCCAAAACTTGGTTACAAGTAGTAAAATAAATACCCCACTTAGGAAATGGATCAACAGTGATGACAAGAAAAAGTGGAGATGAATGAGTCCACATTTTTCGGGTATAAACTTGACAAGGATGACATTTCTTAACCATTTCAATACAATAGTCAAATATCGAGGGCCAAAAATAATTTGCATGTAATATTTTTTGGGTTGTAGAAAGCCTGGATATATGACCTCCACAAGATTCGTTGTGGCAGTCATTTCAAACTCACTCAACTTCTTCTAATTTTAAAAATGTTTAAGGATTGAATAAATCCCACGTATAAAGTATCAGTAATGATAAGATCAGTTTTAGCCACTGATGAAGTTTTCAATGTTCATCCTTAGAAAAAGACTAAGGAAACTTCGAATTTTGGAGATATATGATGATATCTCTATACAAAGGATCTTAAGAGGAGATAAGAAAGAGATGATCATCTAGAAATGTTTGTTCATAAATAACATCTCCTTCACAAGGCAATTTCGAAGTCAACTATGCAAAAGCTAGAGATTTATTCAACTTAGGTGACATAAACTTGAGATCAAATTCTTGTAAAATGACAATCCATTTATTGTATTTTCCTCCAATCACTTGCTTATTGAGAAAAAATTGAAATGGGTTGACGTCAACCAATAAAAAAAAAAAATTGATCAGAATGTAATGACAGAGTTGTTGGATAGCATGAATTACTGCCAAAGCCAATTCCTCAATATGAGAATACCTATGTTTAGGACCAACTAAGCCATGAGTTAGATAATAAATCACATTATCCCTCACGGAATTATCTCCCTGAACCAAAACCATACCAATAGTTGATTCTGTTGTTATGAGGTACAAGAGGAAATATCCTCTATAATCAGGTGGTCTCAGAAGAGGAGGAGAGGTCAATTCGCTTTTAAAAGAATCGAATGATCACTCAGAAAAATAATCCCAAATAAATGGAACTCTTTTTTTAAGTAAACACATAAACCATTTTGTGATTTCAACATATTTTACAATAAATCTCCTTAAAAAAATGACTCTTCCTCGCAGACTTTCAAGTTAATGGATACTCGACCGTGGAGGAAATTGAAGTATTGCCTCAACCCTAAAGGGTTCAACATGAATCCATTCATTGGACACGATGAATCCCAATAACCAACCATATGTAACAACTAATATGCACTTATTGGGGTTCAATGAGATTTTATAGTAATGATATCTCTCAAAAACTAAATGAAGGTGTTTTGGATATTCCATTCTCTTGCGAGAGTGAGAATCTAAATCATCCAACTAAGCTTCAATTATATGCTTGACGTCACAGAAAGAATAGAACATAGCCTTTCGAAAGGTAGACCTAGAATTTTTAAGGCCAAATTGCATTTTCTTGTATGAAAATGTACCCCCAGGTTAAATAAATGTTGTCTTTTATTGATCTTTAGGATTGATTGTTATTTGATTATATCCAGAAAATCCATCAATGAAGGAAAATATTTCATTTCTAGCACACTCATCAATAATTTGATCGATAAAATCGATGCATACATGGATTGTTCCTTTCTTTTTATTAGTAGGGACTCGATTTGAAATACATTCAGCCAAAGGTACCTTCCATAAGAAGCTTCTTCGCATCAACCTTAACAGCTACAACTTTTTGAGGATTAACTGGCCAAATATTTTCCTGTACAGACTTTTCCTTTTCGTAAGTCTTGATCTTGATGAACTATTGAAGGATTAGTTCTCGGCATTTCTTCATAATATCAAGTGAATACATCTCGAAATTATTAAAGAGATTGGTATATATTTTGATTACTTCAGGGGAATGTTGAGCTCCAATGAAGATATTTTTAATAACATTAGGATTCATAGAAATGTTCATTAGAATGGTTTCCTAAATATTAGACATGTTACTCTAGACAAAAATATGTGATGGATTCAAAGGGTTTAAAATTTTGTGAACAGTTCCACTTGAGGAAGGACTAGACAAATTTCATTCAACTTCGCACAAGTTTAGGATAAATTAGGAGTGATGATGCAAATCATCCCACAATCTTTTATATACCAGTCACTACTTCTTAAAGTTCCTTTTCAGATGGTAAACCAATATCAAGGAAATCGATGGTCAAAGTAGAATCAACTCTCCATACCGGAGCCATATCATTATCCGCATGCTTTGATGGGAGAGGGATGGGATGAGAATTTGCATAATTCGCAATAGATTGATACATAATTTCCTTTGGAAATATGTGATAAGTCATTCCACCCACTTTCCCTTCTTCTAATGTGGTAGTAGGAGAAGGAAATCACCAAGTGTTAGGTCCCAATAATATTAATTACTCCCCCATTATTATTGTCATTTTATCCCTTATTGTTATTGTTGTGCCCCTATTTTTCCCATTTTGTTATTATTGTGCCCCACAAAATCCCTCTATTGTTATTTTTGTGCCTTTATATTATTATTGTTAGGTCGGCCTGGTTATATTGTAACCCCTTAGACTCCTATATATAGAAAGGATCTTTTGTTATTTGAATCATCAAGGAATTATTCATTTGTGTAATGTAAAGGAGGTTGCCCCCTAGAAGACATTGAATCGTAAGGTGTTGATCTATATTTTCTATCTTTCTGTGAGCTCGCTTCATAACATTTGGTATCAGAGCTTTGGATTCTAGGGTTTCGTTGCTCCAAATAGATCATCATGGAATTTTTGCCATAACTTTTTTTCTGTGACATTTCATAAGCCAAAAAAAACAATTTGAGACTAAATCTCGCTAAACCTCCAGTTTGAATCTCAGATTTTGTCTTGCTATATTTTCGGAGATTTGATTTGAGGAAATTAGGGTTTTTGCAAGCTTCAGAATTTCATACAAAATAGATCACCATGGAATTTTCACTATAACTCTTTCTCTGTGAAGTTTCAAAAGATAAAAAAAACCCATTTGAGAGGAAAATAAGTCTAAAGCTCAGCTACGAATTTCAAATTTTGTCTCGCTATATTTTCGGAGATATAATCTGAGGAAGTTAGGGTTTTTGAAGACCCCCAAATTACATTCCAAATAGATCACCTTGGGAAAATCATCATAACTTTCTCTCTAAGCATCAGATTGAATTTTCATAAGACATTACAGAAAGAGGATGGACTGTAATTTTTTCGGGTATCATTTTCAGAACATAGGGTTGAAACAGTGACCTGCGGCATGTTGTACAAGTTCTCTCTACTGAACGAGTCTATACTTAGGTCATCGTGGGAGATTGGGCATAACTCTTCATTGGAGAATCCAATCTTGATCAGACTTGAAGGATAGAAATATTACTCAGAGGGTTACCGCAAGAAGAAATTTCAGACTTAGGAGATCCAAAATTATAGAGATACATCAGATTCAATATCGAGCTCCTACAAAGTGAAAAAATGGGTGTAGTTTTTTTTTTAAAGTTTTGCATAAGCTTGGTTTGAAAAATTAGTTTGA
>Ga0115851_100901_pt1 | contig 14863 bp, 20 predicted proteins | sample InSIn2gowninarea_FD_83865 | JGI IMG/M metagenome (GOLD analysis project Ga0115851, IMG submission 83865)
AGAGTTATAAGGGGATACACGACCAGCCAATCCTATAAGGTCTGTTGGCACTACTCCTTCTAGTCATAGCACTAGAGAGATGAGCAAACAACAGAGAGATCATAGTAGTTCTTGAGGTCAAGGTAGTGGTTGGAGTAGTCCTCGAGGAGGATATGGTGGTTGGGGTAGTCCATGAGGATGCCCATATTGTATTTTTATCATGATGATGAGACTGTATACTTTATGAGATCATGTATTTTCATATGTTTATATATTTTTATGAGATGATTTGGTTTGAGATGTTATGGTTTGATATGTTATATGATTGAGTAGTTGAGGATATTTGGGATGATGTAATGTTTAGTTTTATATTAGTAGATAGATATATGATGATATGTTTTATTTATTTATTATATATTCAAGTTTATGTAATTATGGTTTTATATATTGAATGATATTTGAATATTTTGATCCTATTATCATAAAGGTTATATAAAATACTAGACAATGAAATTTTTGTAAATAAAATTTTATACGACATATTTTAAGTATAATAGTACGGAATCAGATGCATCATTTTTTGTTTCTTGGCTATGTATGTGTATAAATAAATATATGATAAGAAATATTATATAAAAATAGAAGATAACTAGAATAACAAAATCGCTTATCAATTTAAATAATAATAAAGATAATTTTATATTGGGATATATGGATAATATTGATAACATAACATGATTAAAAAAATAATCAATTAAATAGCTTTATCAATCTTTCTTTTACCTTCATTTATGCAATTAGAGATGATATAAAACATAGTCATAATAATAGATGTTTATCTTGAACTCGTGTGTGCATGGTGATATTCATTTACTTCTCTAGACATCCATACATTAAATATTTTTAAAAGTAGAGTTTTAAATTCAATTCTCCTTATGTGCATACAGTGGTACAAATTTCTTTGGAAATGTTTCCTCTTCATTAGGTATGCCCCATTGCTAGATAGACATCCATAGCCCCAATGAGGATTAACCCCTAGATCCCATTACAACCTTACTCTATTGCTAGTCATGCATCCATAACCCCGATAGAGGATCTGCAATGACCCAAGCATATATTTTAGACTTATTTTATTTTTTCTCTTCTCTCTCTTTTTTTTTTTTTGTATTCTTTTTTTTTCCCCTTGGGTTTGGGATGAAGTGAAATAATGGGAGAATATTTCCTTTAAAACTATACTTCAAAACATTCAATATCTATTTGTTTTAAGATTTTAAATGTGAGTATAGTGTTTGAGTTCATGATATTTCAAAGATATCAAACATGTTTTTCTATCATCTTAAATTGACCAAAATTCAAATATCAAATGTCATAACAGAAGCTAGGATGATGATAAATTTAAACAATATTATGTTAGTCATACATATATGATGTAATATGTGTACAAATGGTATATATGAATGGGGGAGTATATAAATATAAATTGATAAGTGATCTAAATCATTATAGTTTTCATCAAATAAGAATAACATTCCCTAATTTATTAATGGAATATATATATAGGGAAGCATACCCTATAGCCAAAACACTTCAAAATTATATATTTATGAGTATAAAGAATACATATACAATATATATATAATTTTTTTAAGGATTTTTTGAGATTTTGTGATTGATATATATATATTTTTTAAATCACTAAGTCCTTAAAATATTATGGGATGATATTTTAACAATGGTCCAACTTCTTTGTTTCAAAACATAATAAAATGGAGGATTCAATTGAAGATAATATGGCCCTATTCCAAGAATGGATGGTTGATGTCTAGGTGGATAAATGATTAATGGAGGTGATAACATTTGAAATACCTTTGGTTTTGATTTAAACTTTTGGATAACTCTTTTTTTGATGGATGACTCTAAATATTGTTCACTAATATTAAAGAATTGAGTAGGTGATGGTGTACTTGATTATGCACAATAATGGAAATACGAAAACAATGATGAATATGGTTGTACGTTCTTGATGAGTCGATCCACATAATCCTTTTCAATATGTGTAGGATAAAATTCATCTTTTATTTTCTTTAATAAATTAATTCTTTGAAGCATCCTTTTAAATCTTAATTTTTTATTTATAGCATTATCAATACAACATGTTTTACTGAAAAGTGAAGTGTAATCACATATAATATCATGATTGGGGATTGTAGAAGTATTATATTGAATTATTGAGTCATTGACAACATCAATGAGTGATATGATGCATCCCCAACACTTTATGTTCACATGATCAACAAAATTTAGGGAAATTTTAGGTCTTTAATAAGGCCAATGTTTACGAAATAAATGAATTAAACTCATTTATGACTCTAATTCCATCCATATTTCTTTGGCATCTATTTCAATAGTTACTTTATACCCATTATGTTTTAATACCCAAGCTTCAAATTTTCAATCATTGTAATAAGACATGGCTATTTTCTACTGTATTTCCATAGGTAATGAAAACACTTGAGACATAACTTTACACGAGTTTCTTTGTAGCATTTTTACATATTTATCATCATGATATCATTCAATGAAATGTGGATTGGATTTATCAATTTGAAATTGTGGAAGATGAGTTTGTAAGATTTTTGAAGGCAATTTTCATGTTAAACTTTCACGTGGAGGTGATGAACAAAATCTTGAGTTCATATGAGAAAAGCGATAATTAATTTTTTGAATTAGCTTTTTAGATCATCTTAGAGTTGGGAAAAATGAAGTGGTGAAATCATAGATCATTTTGTGATGATTAAGATCTCTTGAAATTTGACTTACCCAATTAAAACAAGGATCTAAAGTTTGCAAAGTGTGATATGCTATGTTCAAAACCCAATTATTGAAAGTAAAATCAAGGATCAATTGTGGTGAGGACATAGGCCAACGAAAACATATTAGATTTATCTTTTCAACTTGATCATGATAATGCATAAAATCAACAAAATACATGGATTTGTCAATGTAAATATTGATATCATCTCCTTTATTTTCTATTTGCCATCCATCATATGGATTAGGTTGATTTTTTAATACTAGTAGTTTTTGTATATCAATAGGTAAATGCAAGAAATTTCTCATTTTAGAAGTAATATTTTGTGTTACACAAGTGATAGCTCTATCTCCTAGATATCGATATTTTGCATACCAAGGTAGTCATTGAAGTCCTCTTCTATTGTCCATTACATGGATAGTCTTTGACCATTTAAAAGCCAGCTGCCAATACATTAATATATATATGAATTTCATCATTTTTTTTGGGTTTTTTTTTAACATAAAAAATATGTATATACACTATTTACAAAGAGCAAATGTTTTTTCTAACTATAGAATGGTCAAATATACATGATGTTTATGGGTTCACACTCTTCATTTCCTTCCATATCAGCCAAATGATATTCCCCAAAACCATATTTTTTGTTGATTATGTAAGGTCCTAACCAATTTGGAGCAAATTTATCACATAATTGACATTCCATACGAGATGTTTATTGGTTTTCTTTTAAAACTAAATCCCCTATATTAAATTCATGTATCTTAACTTTCTTATCAAATCCTCATTTGACACGTTCTTGGTATACATGCATATGTTCTAATGCATGGACTCATTTTTCATCTAAAAGCAATGATTAATATAATCTTGCTTATTTTGCTACTTCATCAGTTATATAGTATTGTAAAGCAATTCGTAAAGAAGGAAATTCTATCTCCAATGGAAATACTACTTCTAAACCATAAATAATAGAAAATAGGGTTGCCCCAGTTGGTGTTCTAATGCTTGTACGATATGACCATAAAGCATGTGGAATTCGAAGATGCCAATCTTTATGAGAATCATTAATATTTTTAACTAGAATACTTCAAATGGTTTTATTTGTAGCCTCAGCTTAACCATTACCTTGAGGATAATATGTTGTTGAAAAGTGAATTCATATGTGATATGTTTTACAAATGCTAATACTTCTTTATTTTAAATTTTTTTTCCATTATTAGTAACGATTTGAGTAGGAATGCCAAATCAAAAGATAAGATGATGTAATATGAATTCTGCTATTTTAGGACCTTTTATTGAAATCATGGGTATAGCTTTGACTAACTTTGTAAAATATTTAGTAGCTGTTATAATAAATTTATGACCTCCTGATGATGTAGGGAATATTTTTCCAATGAGATCTTAGGCCCATCGTAAGAATGGACACAAAGATTACATTGGTTGTAGCGCTTGTGAAGGTTGAATAAAAAGGTGAGCATGCTATTGAAACTTAATGCATTTTTTAATATAATCAATACAATTGCATTCTATTGTAGGCCAATAATATCCCATGCACATTAAGCATTTTGTAATAGCAGGTCCGCTAAAATGTCCTCTGTATATTCCATCATGTGCATACGAAATTGTAATTTATGAATCAGCCCATTCTAAACAATACAGTAATATATCATCAAATCCTCTTTGATATAGTATATCACCTAACATGCAATAACAAGATGCTCATAATTTAAAAGCTTTCATAGCTAATTTTGTTAAATCTTTAGGTAAAACTCTATCTCTTAAAAATTTAACTAATTTGTCATAACATAGATTTTTTCCTTCTATTATGATGTCCAAAACATCATATGTTTTATCATCTATTTCTAAAGCAGACTTTGTTATTTGTACTATTTCAATGTGAATGTTTTGGTGGTGTGGATTTTGAGGTATTAATGATCCAATTGATGCCATAGCATTAGCGAATCTATTATTTGATCTAGGAGTTTCTTGAATTTCATATTTTATCAATAAAGATAATAAAGTTTCAACTATTTGTTTATATTTTTGAAGTAAAGGTTCTTTACATTGAAAGATTCCTTTAATTTGATTTACAATTAACAATGAATCTCTGATGAATTTTACTTTTTGTATTTTTAATTTTAGAACGATCTTAATAGCTAATATTAAGGCCTCATATTCAACATTATTATTATTTGTACAAGGAAAATCTAATTTGAATGAGTATGGAATTGGTATTCCTTGAGGAGTGATAAATATAACACCTAATCCACCTCCCTTTTCACACTTCAATCCATCAAAATGTATTTTCATATCCCATTATTCTTCCAATTCTATTGGTAATTCAACATTGTCTAATTGAAATATGTGTTCATCAAGCAATTCTATGATAAGGGGATTATCATCTTGTAAAGGTGCTTTTGCTAAATAATCAACTATAACTTGACCTTTGATGGAATTTTGAATAATGAATTGTAGATCAAATTTAGTTAAATACATGATCCATTTTTATGTTCTTGTATTTTGGTAAGTTTTATTCATCATATATTTAAGAGGATCAGCTTTTGCAATAACATAAGTAGTATGGTTTAACATGTAATGCCTAAGTTTTTTTGTTGCGAAAATGATAGCTAAACATAGTTTTTCCATATATACATACTTAATTTCATGATCCATCAGTGTTCGACTAAGGTAATATATGGCTTTCTCTTTGTTGTGTTCATTCTTTTGAGCAAGCATAATACCTAATGCATTTTCTTTTGCTAATGAATAGAGCAAAAATGGTTCATTTTCTTGTGGAGGACTTAATATTGGTGGTGTTAATAAATATTGTTTAATTTTTTCTAGAGCTTCTTTTTATTCTTTACCCCAATGAAAAATGGTTCCCTTTTTTAACAATTTAGTAAAAGGTTTACATTTATCTAATAATTATGAAATAAAATATTTGATTTCATGTAATTTTCCTTGCAAACTTTGCAATTGTTTAATATTGGAAGGAGGAGGCATGTCTGTAATTGCTTTAATTTTATTAAGATCTATTTTGATCCCTCATTGAGATACAATGAATCCTAATAGTTTTCCTGAAGTTACTCCAAAAACACATTTCTTTGGGTTAAGATGAACATTAAATTCTAATAATCTATCACATATTTTTATCAATATCTTAGGATGTTGTTCTCTTATTTTAGACTTAGCTAATACTTTATCGACATAATATTCTATGATATCATGCATATAATGATGAAAGATGTATGGCATTGCTCTTTTATATGTTGCTCCAGCATTTTTAAGACCAAAGGGCATTACTTTATAACAAAAGGTTCCCCATGGTGTTATAAACACAGTTTTATGTTGGTCTTTGAGGGAAACTATTATTTGATTATAACCATAAAATCCATCCATAAGTGAAAGCATTTCATTTCATGCCATGGCATCCACTAAGTTATCTATATTGGGAATTGGGAAATCATCTTTAGGACATGCTTTATTTAAATCCCTAAAATCGGTATAAATATGAATTTTTCCATTTGGTTTCTTTATAGGAACCATATTTGAAATCCATTCTGAATAATCAATTGGTTGTATAAATTTGGCATCTAATAAGTTTTGTATTTCTTTTTTTACCATCAAGACTATTGTAGGATTCATTTTTTGTAACCTTTTTTTAATAGGTTTAGCATCATCTTTGAGACCTAGATTGTGAACAACTAGATCGGTAGCTATACTAGAAATATCTTCATATGTCCATGCAAATATAGCCTATTTTTCTTTCAAAATAGATATAAATAACTTTTTTTTCTTCATCTATTAAATATTTTCCTAACTAAATAATTTTAGGGTTAGTATAATCATCACTAATATTGACAACAATAGTTTCTTCAATTACTGTATGTGATCCTTCTTCTAATTGATTAGGTACAAGGATCCAAGTTTTATCATTTAAATCATATTCTTTTGCTTCTCCAATATTGTTTTCAATCAAAGTTGAATTTACCTTTACTTTGGATTGCAGAGATATAGGTTGTATATTTTTAGTGTTGATTTGTTCAATTTGAACCATATTGATTGATATATCATTATTAAATAAATAATTAGGTATCAACTTATCAAACGTACTATCATCATTTGATTTTAATTGATGATAGAGGTAAAGTGATTCTTCATATGTGAGATTTTTAGGTTGTAATTCTATCATGTTTTTATTTGAATTATATTTCATTTTACTCTTAAATCTTAATCCCATATTATCTATAGGCATTTGATAATATATATCTATTACATGTCATGGGCCTTATTCATATCATCTTAATTCATGATCTTTCCAATGACATTTATCAAAATATCATTGGAAAAAAGATCATACATAGGGTGACAAATAGTCCAAGGAATTACAAAATGGTTCTTTACTGATTTTTAGAATAGGTTGTTCATCAGGTCTATCAATTCCTACATATACAAATAATGTTTGATTAGGTTTTTCTCCTAGTGAAACAAGTTATTGTACAACACTTGATTCTTGATAAGGTCATCCAATCTCTTGAGCAGTGGGAATATCACCTATTACATCATCAATATTATATTCTCCAATACCTATATAAGACAACTTAGCCATTGTATGAGGAATTTTATTTAATCTATCCTATGATAATTTCTCTTGAGATGAAGCTACCATCTCACTAGTTTTAGATGAAGAAGCATCTTGCAACATGTTTAATGTTTATGTTAGATTTTGTCAGGATTCTTTTTTCTTATGGATTTAAACTATTTGATTTAGAAAATAAATTACTTATTTCTAGACTATCCATTACTTGCTTTTGTTTTTATTGTTTTAACATATTTTGTTTATTATTATCTTTTGAATATTTTGATAAAGATATCATAAAGAAATGAGTGGAAGGTAGAGTGATCTCATCAGGAATTCCTGTAGTGTTACAATGTGAATAAGGATTATCATCTCCAAGGACACAATGTACTATTCCATTATGTATGTATTTTAAACAATTATGATATGTTAAAGGAACACATTGCATATCTTTAATCCAAGGTCTTCCTAATAGGATATTGTATTGTGTAATATCCCCTTCGATGACCTGTAACACAGTTTAAACTATTTTTGATCCAACTATAATAGGTATAGATATTGATCCAATTGTTGGACATAAGGCATCATTAAAGGCTTTTAATTGTAAAGTTGGTGTCTTAATATGTGAAAATAGAATATTTAGATTTTGGAAAGCAGTTGTTGATATAATATTTATTGCATATTCTTCATCAATTAAGACTCATTTAAATATTTTTCCATCAATATTTGCCACAATGTGTAATGGTGGATCAATTCCATATGAATTTTTCCAATGTTTTATTTCATGATGTTATCGCATAAAAATTGATTTACATGTTTAATTAATACATTAAAGGAATATTTGTTTATTTCAACATACACCTAGAATTGTTAATACAATAATATCCATGTTTATCTCAAATAATAGAATGATATCGATGCTTATATTGAATGTGGTTATAATATCAATTCATGTCTTTAACAATATCAATGATTATCTTGAATATCATTATAAGTTGTGGAATAACCCTATTTATGTAGGTACACACCGACTCATGAGTGGCATTATTTTATCTATATAAATAGGGATCTAATAGTAAGTCCACATCAAGGAGATACATGATCCCATATCTGATCTTGATAGTGGCAATCCTCTAAGGTATCTTTTGATACCACCATTCAAGGTTGTGGTTTATGTACTTCCTTTCGTGAGCTACTCTGACATTGATGATAAATTTTGACATCAAACTAAGATTTGATATGATTGTATAAAAGTTTTGAGCTTCGTTCGAAAGTTAAAGGCTATTGAATTAGGACTGCTGGTGCTCTTCTCCTAAATAATAACAATGTTGATGCTCTTTTGCTAATGAAACGGATCGCTTGCTGTCCTCTTTTTGCATCTTCATAGGTCACACCTCTGCAGTGTGTCACCTTTGTTTTTGGTCTTCAGTGTTAGGTACATTATGAGAGGTAAGTATACAAATTATAGTCTTGTTTGGTACAATCATTGGTTATCTTCTTTGCTATTTGTTTGGTATTATAAATCGCTATCCGTAGCTTCAAGAAAATATATTTGGGTTTGTAAATATATGTTTAAATGTTTATTTGCATGCTCAAAATATTTGTAAACATTTGGTGAACCCGACGTGAAACACTAAAACTCTGATTAAAAAAAAAATGAGCAATTCATTAGATCTCCTCCCATTAAACCAATCAAAACTTGAGCTAGCTAAAAGAAAAAGAAAATCATGGAAGGGTGTAACATCAATAAGAAAAAATGCTAGGTTAAACAAATATAGTGTTCCTTTAATTATTGAAACAAAATTTTCAGATGAGGAATCTTATCATGGAGATTCTGAAGACAATGATAATCTTAGCGAAACATGTATAAGAATAGTAGATGACGAATCCTACCATGGGGACTCCAAAGATAATGAAAATCCTGAAGAAGAAGTCTTAGAAAATATAACTCAACCCCTTGAGAATGAATGGCAATTAACACTATATCACTCTGAAAAATCTAATGATCTAAATCTTATTGAAGATAAACTAAGACTAGTGCAAAAATTCATAAGGTGCCTTAGAACATTTTATAGATTCTCTAGAGATCCCATTATAGCTTATTCATTGAATACTATTTATGAGTTTATGATCACTAAAAATTGTAGGTTGTCTGTTGGAGCATCTATTTTTGAAAAACCTTCCATGATAAGTGTCGCACGTTATCAATATAGGACTGCCCGTGGTCTAAGAGACCAAGAAATGGATCACCTATGGCCTATTTGTGCTATGGAAAGCCATGTAAAATTTTGTGCACTATACTCAAGATGGAATGCTTTTGGCCCTAAATCAATTAAAATAGATATTTGTTAGCCTTCATCATTTTTTACACCTGGAAAAAATTGCAAGAGCCATGCACCAATGATATAGGAAATCAGCTGTGAACATTTAGATGAAGAAATTATACATTTCGATGATGAATTAGGCAATGAATCAGAAGTAGAATTGAAATTTGATTCTATATCACAAGAGCTTATCAACAAGTACCCCTATTGGTTAGATAGGGAAAAGGAGATTAAAAAGATAGAAGTCAAGAAGATAATGAGCACAAGGTCTTATCAATAAGTGCAAGCATGTGTAAGACAGATTATCATGATAGAATTAGAAATAAGATTGATACAGGAATGAAGAGATCAAAGTGGAAGATTTGCTCCAAATAGACCTAATCATGAAAATAAAGAAACAAGAAAAGTTGATGAACAAAATAATGACAGGGTAGCAAAGCAAAATGAACAAGCAATATTAAAATAGAGAATGATTTAACTTAATGCAATGGCTGAGCAGCTTAAGAAGTTAACATTATTACATGGTAAAATAGAGAGTGAGCACCAAAAACAAAGTCACCCCTTTTGCACCTGAATTAGAAGAAAAACATGGGAAGGAGAGGATATCAATTTTAGCAAGTATAATGGCATAAATGATCTAAGAATGCATATTGCAATTTTTGAGGAATCAACTTACAACCATCTTTGTGATACTGATATGTTAGCTAGGTTATTTTCAAGTAGTTTAGGGAAATAAGCTTCTGAGTGGTTCTATAGTCTTGAGGACCAAAGCATCACTAGCTATGGTTAGTTAAAATAAGAGTTTGTAACATAGTATCAACATAATATAAAGAAAAACCCTACCCTTGTAGATTTGGCCAGAATGAGACAAGGAGAGAACGAATCCTTTGATGAGTTCATGACAGCATGGAAAAAGGTGGCGATATTCATAAAACGAAATGAGAAGAAATTAAAATAGATGTTGATTAAGTCTCTTAGGGATGAGATGATACTAGATTTTTTCAACTATCTAGAGAAACCTCTTTCAGAAATGATCCTGTCAATTATCCAACAAGAAAAGCACCTGGTGAAAATTCATTTGTGGGGGTATAAAAAAGAGAGAAGGCCTCCCATAGAAAAAGTGATAGACATAGTTGTGGCAATAATAGAAACATAAGATTCAACTAAATGAAAAACTCTTACGGTATACACAAAAGTTACAGAAAATCATGATGAGCTATTGTAATCATTGCTACAAAAAGGTTTGATCCAACTACCCCCAGTAAATCAGAAAAACACTAGAACTATAGGTGGATTTTATGGATACCATAGAGGTCAGGGGCACAAAACATGTGAGTGTCAAAAATTCAGGGATATCATTTAGGATTTGGTGGATAAGAAGGCCATATCATTTGAGAAGCTTGAAGAGAAAAGAAAAACTCTAGTCCATGCTGATAATGAGAAATTGGGGATATATAAGAATCCAATGCCACATCATAATACTGGTATATTATTAATGTAGGAGCATAAAGTGAAAGGGGTTAGAATACCCAAGGCACAGTTAGAAAAAAAGCAAAGTGAAGCTAGCACTAGTGGGGCCACTAGGCTCTCCGGAGGTATCATTTAGTAGATATGCCAATGGAGGTCATGAGGAAGAAAGGGGACAACATCATGATGTCAAAATAGGAGTTTTGATGGTGTAATTGTTGTTAAGAGGACCGTCGATGGTCCTCCCCATGTAAAAAGTCAAAAAAGGGTTAGAACCTATAGTCTCCTCATAGCATGAAGAATCAAAGTGCAAGTGGTGTTTTTGTTGAGTAGTTCATGATGCAAAATACAAATTCAACATTTATCACAATATACATCAAAAGATAATAAGAAGGTACATCAATATCATGCTTTGTATTATCAAAATCAAGTGTTTATTTTATAGAGATATCAATATAGCTTATCATGATCACATGATTACATTCATCCTTTCCTAGAAGGACCCCCTCCCCCTACACTTGAGCTAGTAGCTCTGCTAGATGAACCACCTCCACACCTAGCCTTATACTTTTTTATGCATGCCTTCTCCTCGCTAATTTGCCTCTCTTCCTGGCATAGCTATTCATAGAGGCTCTTGATCTCCTTGTTTGCTACCTGTAGGTCCTAGTATAGGCTTGAGTAGTATCCCCCACTGAACCATAGCTAATTCTATAGTTCTCTAATTTCTGCATCCTTTTGACCATCAATTCATGTAGTCTAGCTATCTCCACCTCGAGATCCTGGTCATCTGTATAGTAGCATAGATATTTAATTATTAGTCTTTTGCATAATGTAAAAATGAAGAAAATCATAAGGAGTCAAATGTATAAACAAGTTACCATCATCATCATCCTCATCAGCATCCATAGTCATCCTGATCAAGATCCATCTCCTCATTATCATCGTGACCTACATCTTGAGAATCCTCATAGGTATATGTCAAGCTGTAGTTTCCCTCCCACCTTAATGACATATGGGGGGTATTCCACCCATCCTATGTGTCACCTATGTCCTCTTCGGCTCCCTCATCCTCTCCTAGATTTGTGTCATGTATGCTTATGTGGTGAGGACTATGTCCTCACCACCAGTCTAGGTAATCCTCAATGTGGTTAGGTCCATCTATGTCATCATCAACCTCATAGTCTAAGTCCTCACTAGGGTATTCTCAGTTAGAATCCCAATCTGGAATGGGCTCATAGTCCTCTGGTAGGTACCTGCTACGATAGTAGTGACTACTATCTTACAATCATCTGGTATACCTTGCTAGATGCCAAACTGATGGAGTACTCACTCTACCCTATATGGCTCCATTAGTGCCTTGCGTGTTTATATATAGGTAGAATATCGCACCCATGGTAGCTCATGGAGGTCCTCCACCCATTCTAGCACATTCTGATATGGGTGCTAGTATATTTGTGACTCCCACAGTAGGTCAAGTTGTACCTACCATCCCTTTAGGTCTACATCTAGAAAGTTTGGTCCCTCTATCATTTCCCACCACTACCAGGTAGGTGCATCATCTGGATGGTCTAGAGGTAGTGAGGTTGGTCTAGAAATGATGATGTGGTCATAGGCCCACACCTGTAGTATCATTGAGTGAGCCACTATCTTCCCTCCTCTCTCAACTTCTATGAAGCCATGAAGGTCATGATATATCTATGCTAGTATCACAAGACACCATGCATACCACTGTCTATGTAGCACCATATCCTATATGATAGTAACCATACCCACGGGGAAGGTATCGCTACTCTTATCTGGGTAGATGATAGCATCCAAAAGATAGGTAATGAAGAGTCTCAATCATAAGTCACCTCATGCTGGATGATCCTTTGGTACATGTCTCATTAGGGAAACCCCTCTCTTCTTATGATTCACCTCATCTGACCCTGTTAGCCATACTGCCCACCTCTCAGCTTGATCCATGCTTGAAATAGAAATCATATTCACTAGCTTACCCCTGATGGGTAGCCTAGTAATCCTATACACATCCTCTAGTGTGATTGTGATCTCTTCTGTAGGAAGGTGAAAGGTGTTGGAGTTTGAGTCCCACCTCTTCATCAGAGCTATCAACATATCTCTATCATGGTAGATGTAGTCATCAAAGGCCAAGTAACTCAAGGAAAGCTCCTCTAGCAGACTTCGATCCTCCTGAGATTGAGTCCATTGCTACGTAATAGTAAAAGAAGCACTTTTGCCAGAAGTTCTCATGTAGTAGCCATGGTACTGCAAAAGATGATCAAAGAAGCACAGGTTAGACATTTTGCAAAAAGTGAAACAGATGCAAAAAAATTAGAGATAGTTTAGATCAATAAAGAGGATCACCCATGGGCCAAACTAGGGCAGAAAGGACTACCAATGGTCCTATTTTGTATAGCAAAGTTGTCAGATTCAAAAGATAGGGTTATACAGATGGTATTAACATGTCTAGGAGGTTAGAATTACAAAAAATAGTCACATAAGGTAAAAAATGAAATGACATTCTAAATAATGAAACCCTAGGAGCAAAGAATTGGAAAACATAAATCTACAAGAGAATCTCACCTAAGCAAAAAGAAAATAGAAGAATAGCAAGAAAAAGGCAAGTAAGAGTAATGTACCTAATGATCAATGGGAGAATTCACCACCAGGGTGGCTCTATGTCCCTCTCGATATGTAATTGGCAAGGCCATGATGAATAAGCTAGTAGAAATATGAAATAAATCATGAAACAGTAATAAGCAAAGGAAAAGGCAGGCACTCCTCAAGCTAATCTCTCAAAACCCTAAATACACCTCCTTCTCAAATATAACATAAGTGCAAATGAGGGGGGTTCAAGCCTCTTTTATAAGAAAATAAGGGCACATAGTTCTAGATAATCTCGATTCAAGCAATTTCATAACTTTAGAAGGCAAATAGAATAGTCACATGGGACCAACAAGCCATACGATACATCTTGGACTTTTGTAGATTGTCTAAATCCTCAATAAAAGGACCACCCATAGTCCTTATTTGGTATTTTTTGAGGATCGTTGATGGTGTATATCTCTTAAAATAGACCAACCATGCTCCTTTACAGAACGAATTTGACATCCTAGCTTGTGGGGGCATACCAAACAAGATAGGTACAAAGTTATATCCAGAATAACATTGTTTATCTTTTGTGATGCAACCCCAATTTCAGCTTCTCAATATATCATGCCTCTTGGCATGAAGTTTCAGCTTCCCTTTATATCATGCCTCTTGGCATGAAGTTTTAGCTCCCCTATAGATCATGCCTCTTGGCATGGAGTTTTAGCTCCCCTATAGATCATGCCTCTTGGCATGGAGTTTTAGCTCCCATATCAATATCTTGTAGAGTTTGGTTCTTATATGACTGCATTATGCATCTCGATGTGAAGTTTTAGCTTCCATTACATTGCAGTTATGTGGAATTTAGCTCTCACCATATTGTAGCAGGCCTCTTGGTGCAGAGGTGAGCTCCCATTATCCTACAATATGCTATCCCCTCGTAGTTGTTAAAGTCATGGTATGTTGCATGTGGTCTTGTTGTCTATCATGTCATTATTTTTTGGTCAATGTGTGGTCTTATTATCTGTCAGGGCAGTCCTATATTGATAACGTGCGACACTTATCATGGAAGGTTTTTCAAAAATAGATGCTCCAACAGACAACCTACAATTT
>Ga0115851_100902_pt1 | contig 14858 bp, 8 predicted proteins | sample InSIn2gowninarea_FD_83865 | JGI IMG/M metagenome (GOLD analysis project Ga0115851, IMG submission 83865)
GCTGCTCCTCTTGAACATCTCTTACAGAGGTTGACAATCTCATCATATGATTCCTTGGATATATCCCCTTTTCCAAGCATATTCAACATATCTAAGCAATCATCTCGTACCCCTTTTAGCAGTATTGACTTAAGAATATCCTTACTCATATCTGGATTATCAGATCGTTGCAAATTATACTGTAGTCTTTCCACGAAGTCCTCCAGATTTTTGTCCTCCTTCTGCACCATCTTAAATAATTCCTCCTTCCTTTCTCTTGTTCCACAGTAATCTTGATATTTGGCCAAAAAACTCTCTTTCATCTGATCCCATGTGGTAATTACATGAGCTCCCAAGCTCATAAACCACCTTAACACATTCCCTTTCAATGTTGTTGGAAACAATTTTAGTTTCTGAGCAGGATTTACATAATCATAGCTCCTATACAATATATCAAATTCAAAAAGGAACTCATCAGGGTCTTCAGAGGATAACCCATGAAAATTAGGTAATGCTGAGAGTGGAATATTCTTCATAGGGGTTGTTCCTCTTGGGAGGTCCCCAATGGGGAACTTCAGGGTGGAGAGAGAATTTTCTCCCCTTCCTTCTCCTCTGCGACCCCCACCGAAGAGTCCATCATTGTTGTCCTCCATTGGTTGTTTTCCTGACTCGCTTGAACAGTCTTCAGTATCTTCTGTTTCTTCAAGTTCTTCTACCAGTTCCTCAATGTGGTCTGGTGTTTCTAGCTTCCTTTCAGGTCCTAGTACTTCCTCCGTTTGATGATCTGTTTGGGAGGAATGCTGGATCTGTGGCCTTCGGGAACTTATCCTCTGGGATGTCTTAGCTTTTGAGATAATATCGTCAATGAAAGTTTTTCTTCCTCCTCCTTTGCCCTTGCTGCCTGTAAGGTTAGCCTTCCTGCGACCTCTCATGCATCCTGTATTTCTAAAAGAAAATCATTAATACTTTTTAAAATCTTCGGCCACCTTCCCCAGTAATGGCGCCAAAATGTTGGTCACTTCAATTGTTTATTAATTAAATAGTCAAGTGCCACATAAATTTGTCAACCCGGGAAAGTCTGATTATTTCAAAGGTGACTACGTACTATATGTACTCAATTTTAAAAGCATTAAAAGCTGTAGTATAAACAATTCATTCTCTGTCAAAACCTTACTCTGTGTTACAACAGTTATAATCTATTTGCGGGAATAGAATGAGAACAGATAACTAATTAAAGAGAATAAATCTGCAAAAGGAAGTGATGGCTGTCCTGTAACAAAGGATCAGGACTCTATCCCCAAAGTAGGAACATTCAGCACCTGCCTCTATTATCCAGTTCGCCAATACACTCTGTAAATCCTAGTCACCGGTGAGACACTCATATACAGCATCGATCGATTAAAAGAAAAACAGAGTCTTAGCAAAAGTAAAATATCATCAGAAGCAATACTTGTAAATAAGGGATGAACAAAAACCACACATAACACACAACACACAACAGAAAGGAAATGGGTGAATCTTGTGATGAAGGTGGGCCCTGTCCTTCTCACAAGATTCCCCAGGGCACGGATGCTAAGATGAAATGCTCAGAACAGAACTTTATTCATCTACCAATATACCATATTACAAGAGAGATTCAATCTCGTCCTTCTACTACAATTCCTGTGTTATAGCTTGTTCATTCCTCCCCTTCTAATGTAGATGTCTCCTCTTTATAGAGGAGACATCTATTACAAAAGATTTTCATTATACATTCTAGTTCGACCTTTTGTGAAAAAAATAGGGAAATCAGTTCCTGTTAACAGAATGTTGTTACAGTGATGTGGATCATGAACGTTACGATCAATGTAACTGTTTATTCCATAATTGATCGGATTCCTTTGCTATTGCATCCTTGATAAGCAAATCTCAATTATCTCCTCGAGGTTCACATGCTGTCCTTGCTGTTTCACTGCTGTTGTAGATTTGATACGCAAATCTCAACTGTCTCCTCGAGGTTCACATGTTGTCCTTCTTGTTTCAGCTTCTAAGTTCGTGCTGCTTCTGCGGTTTCAGCAACTGCGAAATATGGTCCTGCCAGCTTTGGACAGTTGTTATTTCCGTTGTTACAGCAACTGTGAAATATGGTCCTGCCAGCTTTGGATAGTTGTTGTTTCCGCTGTTTCAGAAACTACAAACTTAGTCAACTTCAAGGATCAATTGTAAAGATAGCATGATTATGTGTTGAATAATTAAACATATAGCAATGAGGAGAGTTACTACATACCTTTGGAATAATTAAGTCAAAACACTAGCAAAGGCTTTCAACTATGGGTTGAAGAGGGTAACATTATGACAAAATATAAGGTCAAAAATGGACAATATGAGGTCCTAACAATAGGCATCATATATTTTTATTTTCTAGTTTAGAAAATGTGCATATGTGTATACGTGGTTATTGTAAATACCATAATGAGTTGTGTTATAAATCTCCAACAAAAAATATGTTTGTCATGTTGTCATGATGCTTTTCTTTTGAGAAGGTCATTCATTGTAAATAATGCAACAAGCTAATTTATAAAGTTCCATGGGTAGTATGTTTATTTTTCAGCGGTTTTGATGAGGCCTTGGTGTGGTTTAAAACCGAGGATGGTGTTACCCAAGGGATAGGGTTCTGTAACATCCTTGGTGAAAATTCCATGTAATAAAATTTAATAAACACAAAAATAAGACCAAGTTTAAGGGACATGTATTCCAAGTTGAATGTTGGCCAAAGATATCCCTGTGGGTATCAATGGATGTGTATATGGTTAAAGGAAAAAGGCAAAGGCAATGACATAAAAAATACATTTTTGGCACATTTATTTATAAAAATAAAGGAAATTAGGAGAACAATAAGGTGAAAGGTCACAAGTTGTGTGTGAGGAGGAAAATGAAGGAAAATAATGGAAAATGAAGAAAATACAGGCCTCATTAATAAAAAGGCTTCTGAGGATCAGTTGGAAATCTCTTGGCTCAGGATTTTGCTCAGGTTTTGGAACAAGGGGTACGAGATGATTGCTTAGATATGTTGAATATGCTTGGAAAAGGGGATATATCCAAGGAATCATATGATGAGATTGTCAACCTCTGTAAGAGATGTTCAAGAGGAGCAGCAAGCAGATCAAAAAGCAAGGAGAGTATATACTCAAGAGTCCAAAAATCAGCAAGTGGAGGAGCAATATGGGCTGAAATAGGTAACTTACTTGAAGAATTTAAAACTGAAATGTTAAGCTCTTTTTCTTCACAAATTGATACCTTGCAGGTTAAAAAGAAGCAGGCAGAAGCAGAAGCTGCTCTGGCTATTTTCTACTCTAAATGCAGAGAAAAACACCCACTGAGGGAATGCCCACTGGAAAAGGTACCAATTTGCACTATTTGTGAGAAGGACCATGAGACTCAACAATGCCCTGCTTTGCTAGGAATAAAAGCAGCGCTACAGCCAACTGAAGAGGAAGCTGAAGTAGTGTACCTGATGACACAGAGGAGGCAATGGCAACCATGAGGACAAGGTATAAATTCTAACATACCATTTAATCATTGGAATAATCATCCTCCTTTTCAAGCAAATTACCCTCCCTTGAATCAAATGCAATACCCACCCTTTAATCAGATGAATTTCCCACCCATACAACAACCAAATCCTCCTTTTGTTGATCCTACGATATGGAATCCATGGGCTCCATAGCAATCCTATATTAATCAATGGAACCCAAATTGGACAACTCAACAGATCCCATTTCCAAACCAATTTCCTCAGTATCAGCAACCTCTCTCCTTACCGTCAAATGCTCCACCGAATAATCAGACAATCAAACCCCAGCTACCTGTACAACCTAACCCCAACCCAAATAACAATAAAGCTCTGCAGGTAATTGATATTCAAAACCAACCTGTTTCCCCTATGTAATGTAATGACATTCATTTACGCTCTGGGAAAATAGTTGAACCCATTGGTGATGACATTACTTTTTCTGACTCTGATAAAAAATAAACTGGAAAAGAAAAGTCATCCATTAATAATGCTGAAACAGTTGAATCATCCTCTAATAAGACTGCTGAAACAGGAGAGCCGCCATTCCCTGAATGTCTGGCTCTTACCAAAACACTTGAGCCACTTGCTTTTAATCTTTTAGGAGAACTGCAGAATTTATATGATAAAATTCCACTCTTGAAAGCACTGAGAGATGTACCAATTTATGCTAGAACTGTTAGAGATATTTGCATTAAGAAACCTGGAAGAAAAGCTAAAGATCCCCTCACAGTCCATGTGATGGGTGAACTAGCTGTTTTAATGACAGAAAAAACCCCCTGTGAAATATGGTGACCCTGGTCATCCCACGGTCACAGTGCAGGTTGGAAAAACTTTTGTTTCTAGAGTTCTAGTAGATCTGGGTGCTGCAATAAACATCATGACACTTGAAACTACACAGTTACTGTAGTTAAAAAATGTAATTAGGGAAACCCCAACCATTCTAGAGCTAGCTGACCGCTCCACAATCAAACTTGAAGGAGTCATTGAAGACCTGATAATTTCAGTCGAATCCTGGAACTACCCAGTTGATTTTGTTGTATTACAAACTAAAACAAAGTTAGGGGGTCATCCATTGATTTTAGGGAGACCTTGGCTGGCTACAACAAATGCCTTCATCAGCTGTAGATCAGGCTCAATGACAATTTCTAATGGATGTGAAACCAAGCAACTTACTCTTTACCCTCATGCTACACCCATGATTAATAATGATAACTCTGTATGGTTAGATTATGAGGATGATGAGACCCAACCCATCTTGACTGTCAGACAAGCTTTAACTTTCAAAGATTCAACCGAAGATGAATTAATTAGCAACTTTATTTCTAAACCTTCTTCAGTTAGCTCTGAAATACATGATCACTTGACTACAATCTTGGAATATGAATCTCAACAAAATCTTAGAACTGAAAATTTATCTCAGACATCAGCTGATAGCACCTCCAAAAGTATAACAGTAGACATCGAGCCTGGCAAAACATTAAATATAAACCCTAACCTAACAGATGTTGAAACACAACAGTTAATGAAGCTACTCTGTGAGAATAAAGAAGCATTCACATGGGATTACATAGACATGAAGGGAATCTCTCATGAATTATGTACTCATCGTATTTATATTAAAGAAGGATCTCGCCCAGTCTGTCAACCCCAACGATGAATGAATCCCAACTTAAGGGAAATTGTGAAGGAAGAACTTCAAAAATTGTTGAATGTAGGATTTATATATCCTATATCTAATAGTGAATGGGTTTCTCCATTAGTAATTGTACCCAAGAAAAATGGGAAATGGAGAGTGTGTGTAGATTATAGAGCTCTAAATAAAGCCACTCAGAAAGACCATTTCCCCTTACCATTTATTGATCAGGTACTAGACAATTTGGCAGGTAAGAGATTCTTTTCCTTTTTGGATGGATTTAGTGGATATAATTAGATCAATATTGCACCCCAAGATCAGGACAAGACCACTTTTATTAGTCCATGGGGGACCTTTGCCTATAGGGTTCTTCCATTTGGACTATGTAATGCCCCAACAACATTTCAAAGAGCAGTGATAGGAATTTTTTCTGATATGCTTAATGATTCCTTAGAGATATTTATGGATTACTTTACTCCTTATGGCGTGACTTTTGAAGATGCATTACGAAACCTTGAAAAATTACTTAAGCGATGTATAGAAGCACATCTTGCCTTAAGTACTGAAAAATGCCATATGATGATGAATCAAGGTATTGTATTGGGACACTTCATCTCATTCCTAGGAATTCAAGTTGATCCGGCTAAAGTACAAGTAATTCAGACTCTTCCTATCCCTAAAACACAAACTAATGTAAGAAGTTTTTTAGGACATGCTAGATATTATAGAAGATTTATCAAGAACTTTTCTAAAATAGCTTCTCCTTTGTTTGTGTTACTTATGAAAAACGCTGAATTTAAGTGGACCGATGATTGTCAAAAAGCATTTAATGAACTTAAACATCAATTGTCTACAGCTCCCATTTTAAGAGGACCTGACTGGGCACTCCCCTTTCATATATCCTCTGATGCTTCAGATACTGCAATTGGAGCTTTCTTGGGTCAAGAAGAAAACAATCTTCCCTATGCTATTTATTTTATTAGCAAAAATATGACCCCTGTTGAACTTAATTATACAGTTACCGAGAAGGAATTCTTAGCAGTCATTTATGCTATCAATAAATTTCGACATTATATTACTGGTTACACTACTTTTGTTCATACTGATCACTCGACCATTAAATATTTAATGAACAAATCAGTTACAAATGCTCGAGTTACCAGATGGTTATTATTATTACAAGAATTTGATATCACAATTGTAGATTGACCAGGGAAAGAAAATGTAGTTGCTGATTTCCTTTCTTGGTTAAAAACTGATGAAAATATTCCAGTAGATGATTCTTTTCCTGACAAATATTTATTTGCAGTATCTGCTTACTCACCTTGGTATGCAGACATTGCCAATTACTTAGTTGCAAGGAAACTACCATCACACCTATCGCACAGAGAAAAAAGAAAGATCATTCAGCAAAGTGCTAGGTACAGCTGGATAAGCGGGTGTCTTTTTCAAACAGGACTCGATCAGGAAATTCGGAGATGCATCAGAGAAGATGAAGTTTATGATATATTAAAGGCTTGTCACAATGGCCCTTGTGGAGGGCATTTTTCGGATAAAAGAATAGCACACAAAGTTCTCAGAATGGGTTATTATTGGCCCTCACTTTTCAAGGACGCAAAGAAATATGTTAGGGCCTGCGATAGCTATCAGAAAATGGGCCAGCCTAATCACAGGGATGAAATGCCACTCAACCCCCAGGTAATACTTGAACCTTTTGAAAGATGGGCACTAGATTTTATAGGTCCCATCAATCCTCCATCCAATCAAAGAGCTTATATATTGGTTTGCACAGATTATATGACTAAATGGGTAGAAGCTAAGGCACTCCTCAAAGCTAATGAAGAATCAGTGTTAACCTTTTTATTTGAAGAAATATTTGTTAGGTTTGGGTTACCTAGAGAGCTAGTCATAGATGGAGGACTTCCTTTTAACTCTCATGGCTTCAAAGATACACTCCAGAAATATCACATTAAGCATAAAATGACTACACCTTATCACCCCCAGGCAAATGGGCAGGTGGAAAGCATGAATAAAGTCATAGAAGCCATTTTAACAAAAAAAGTAAAGGAAAATAGAAGGGACTGGTTTCAAAGGTTGCCTGAAGCACTATGGGCTTATAGAACTACTTGGAGGAACACTACGGGTTTTTCACCTTATGAATTAGTTTTTGGTAAAAATGATTTTTTCCCTGTGGAATTTGAAATCACAACCTTAAGGACTGCTTTAGCTGTTAACCTTGACTTGACTAATGCACAAACAGCTAAGTTGCAGCAGCTTCAGGAATTGGATGAAAAAAGGTTGGATGACATCCATCAAACAACCATGATACAACAACAAAGAACCAGGTGGCATGACAAAACCATTAAGCAGAAGCAGTTCCAAAAAGGTAATTGGGCTCTACTGTATGACTCCCGTTTTGAAAATTTTCAAGATAAATTAAGAACAAGGTGGCTAGGACCTTATGAAGTAGATACTGTTTTTCCAAATGGAACAATCAGACTCCTAATGATTGATGATACTAGAACACTATTATTAGTGAATGGGTATTGACTCTGTTTGTATCAACAGTCTATTTCTAAAGAGGATTTCAAAGCTACTTGCATGATAGACATACACTATGCCTTTTTGGGGGGACCTGCTATCCCTCAATGCACTTAATTTTCTGTTTATGTATTTATTTTTAGGTTAGATTTCTTAACTAATAATCCCTGTCAAGGGTTGCCATGTTGCAATTAACTATTTTGCAGATCTTAGTTTCGGAGGGTGGCTGAGAAGAAAAATTCCAACATAGGAAGAATTACTTTGCGGCTTGGGAAAGCATTTCCATGTCACTTCAGATCATAATTCATTCCTTCTACCATTCTCGTTGCTGAAACACCATTTCCCGTTGCTGAAACACCATTTCCTCGTTACTGAAACACCATCTCCTGTTGCTGAAACACCATTTCCCGTTGCTAAAACACCATTTCCCCGTTGCTGAAACACCATCTCCCGTTGCTGAAACACCATCTCCCATTGCTGAAACACCACTTCTCGTTGCTGAAACACCAAATCCCAGTGCTTAAACACCAATCTTTTTCATTTTTCCTAAAGAGCACGTTGCTGAAACACCAAATCCCAGTGCTTAAACACCAATCTTTTTCATTTTTCCTAAAGAGCACCAATTTCCTCATTTTTGTTCCTGAGAATGAATTATTATTCCAATCGAATATATCACTCTTCATTAAAGGAACCAGCCATTCGTCTTGATAATTACATTCCTCCACTACTACTTCCTGTGAATAATGAAAACCTTCTGTATTTTCATACTTTCAGACTCTTTTTATAATCATTATCGATCTATTAAGGACAAGATAATACTTTTTGGTGCAACAACCAAAGGTAAATATAAAGGTATGTGTGTTTAAGTGTGAATATTAAATTGTAGTTAATGAGGAGATGTTGATACGACTGCCGAAATCGTCGTACCACCAACCATATCATTCAGCCGTAGTTTGGGAGGGATTACCAAAATATCATAATTATTATATAACACGTCAATCACTGCCATCTCTATTTCTCGCGGTAGTATCTAAGTCACCTCGTCTGTACCTTATCGTGTCATAACTTCATTTGTAATGGTCTACTCTGTTTCGACCTCGGCAACTCGGCTCTGCACTTTATATTTTGTCTGAACTAGTAAGTATAGGAGGAAATCTGCTTAAACATGAACCTGTCTCAACGACATTACTAGAATTCTACCAGGAGGCATACCAAATCTTTCTACAAGCAGGATGGGTGGATTACTTCAGAAGACTTCTGGATTTTAATTCACAACAGGTTTTGGAATTTGCATGCAACTTGAGGGAAGGATACTCCACTGTCCAAGGGGTGCGAATTCCAGTAACAGAAGAAGACATAGCGCAAGTTTCGGGACTACCAACCAATGGTACTCGCTGGTTCAGCAGGAAACACCTCATCCTCAATGCACAACAAGATTTTATGTTACCAGGGGAGCATGTTTAAACCAAAGGCAGGGGTGTTGCACTTCAATCACTACCACCACCATGGTCAAAGGTTGCGGAGTTTGCTAAGCAGTATTTTACCTGCGAGGGTCGTTATCAGGTAGTTTACCAACACGACTATGTTTTGTTAAATCATTTAAGGCATGGTTGTTTAATAAATATTCCCTACTATCTGCTTGTCTATCTGAAAAATATGGCACATTACACCGTGAACGCAAAGCACCAACACCTCTCCCTCAAGCACCATTGTTTGGTCTAGCTTTTAATAAATAGAGGTTTTGCCTTGCACAATCCACCTCTCCTCAATAACCCTCCTCAGCGAGCTGAGGAAAATCCTCAGCAAGCTGGGGAAAATCCTCAGTGAATCGAAGAAAATATGCAGCAATCCGAGGAAAACTCCTAGCAAGCTACTGAAAATCAGCAACCAGTAGTAGAAACATCCCAATTGAGCACTCAAAATCTGCAGCGGACCCCATCGAGGTTAAGAGAACTCCCTTTATCTGTGCACAACATGTGCAACATTGAGGATAATCGTTCCTAACATAGCCAAGGTGTCTGATGCCTCAGATCCATTTGCTTCACCTTTCTTGTTAACTTTCTCATGTTTGTCATGCCACCATCCATTTACACTAATGGACCCAACCAACATAAATGATTTTCATATTCTTGCCTTCAACTACACTTATACATGCATCGGATTCCTCTAAGTCTTACATCACATGTTGGACTTCATCCAGCGCTCTCCAAAATCCACTAACTTTCCTCTTTCCCAACCAATTACCAAGACTCAAAACTTAAAAGGCAAGCACAAGAAACAAACAAGAAGAAAACCATGAAAACCAATAACAATACGACACCACAAACAAAGTGTAATGATCACGCATTAGACATAACAAAACTGCAAATCAAGTACAAGAAAATCACAAAAGACCAAAAGCACAAGACTAACCACAGACACCATGACTGACTCAATCCCCTTGGTTCCCAATGCTTCCAAGGGAAATCTCAACCTAAGAGCCTTCTTCGAGATTTCATGGCAATATCCTTTTCCATGAAATCCCTTGCATCATACTACCATAAACACATAATTATTAGTGCTTAAATAAACATAACAATACACCAGTTACCTTGCCTTGTTGTACCAAGTACATTGCCTTGTGACTGAACATGTCCATTCCATCTCTCAAGGGACTCCAATTCCCTTGAAAGATCCACCTATAACTAGAAACTAGTTGATGTACCTGTCAAATACATGTTCATAACTATAGTACATATCTGCATAATGTTAGAAGAAATCAAGGTTAAGAATATTTCATGTATGCAAAGCACTCATTCGTTTGGAATTAGGGTTTCCAAACATAGCCAAATGAATTATTTTCCAATTCCTTTCTTTTACCCTTTTTGCCTTGTTGCAATCGAGGCTTACTATGTATTGTCACACCACCCAACTATTAGTTATATAAACACATCAACTATTACCTTGTCACGCTAATACCAACCATGTTTCTTGCAATTGTTTACACATGTTCCAAATATCAAGACAATCATATCTATCAATTTGAAATAAACCTTTACCAAGACTAATAATCATATCATAATCCATTGTCAACTCATAGTCTTTAGACATAATGCTACAATTGTCACCTACTACACCCAAGTACATATCAACTATCTCAACACATATGTGTTAGTACAATCATCTTAAAACAAGATCATTTGAACACATACTCATATTATGCAATTCAGCAAACATTCAATCAACTTGCAAACATACAATCTTAAATAAACTAACTAGACGACATAATAGACACCAAATATTCAAACACCAAATATACAACATAAGAAAACTCATACCTTAATGTATCTCAGGGGAGGCTATCTTGTCTACACAATCAGTCCAAATTAGCATGATATAAATTTACGATATATCAAGTAAAACATATATAAGTTCATGATATCCATAATAGTCACTAGCTAACATGTTCACATCATAAACTCATAATAATTATCATTCATACATAATAATCACATATGCATAGTCATTCTAGATTAGTATGACATATTATCACATTATATTAACTCCTGTCTGAATGTCATAACCCTAACTATTTTCATAAACCAATCCAAGTTAGTATGATACATATAACATCAAGATCTTAATGTAATAACCCTAATCATCAAGTTACTAGAATATAACAACAACAAGTTATGCATCATGCTCATCAACAACATAAAACCTAATCATCCAACTAACTATCATATAACAACAACAAGTTAACCTATAACATACTTATCAACAACATATAAGCTAATCATCAAGCTTACTATCATATAGCAGCAACAAGTTAACCTATAACATACTTATCAACAACATATGACCTAATCATCAAGTTATCTATCATAAAACAATAATAGCAATGCATACAACCACAGGTAACTATCATTCATAACTATCTAACATGTGCATATGACTACACTAGTCAACTATCATCTATCATGTATGTAAACATGACATAAATAGAATTAAATACATACACATAACAATAATTTGTATAACAATCTTGAACTTACATACTTGCATGCCCAACATACAAACATTTAAGACAACATGCTCTTGCCTCAAGGTTCAATGTTGCAACTTCACTTTGATGATCTGCATCTCCTGCTATATCTCAGCCAACACATTAGCATCATAACATGCCAATAACATCATGATGACCTAATTGTGTACAATGACCTCAAGCATAACAACCTTCACCCTAAAAATGCATGCATAACAACATTAGACACTGACATTCATAACAAATACATAACCAACATGCACTCATGAAAATCACATCCAACAATAACACCATCAAATTTCACATGGTGATACAACTGCCACAATGACCACCACCATGCATACATAACAAGCACATAATCCACAAACATATGAAACACATACGCAACTGACATGTATGCATGACAACACATTCAACCAAGGAGAGTGAAACATCACTCTAATACCAATTTGTAACCACCCTCCTCCCACATCTACCCAATTAACTAGCCAAACGGGGTAAACATGCAATGAGAGAGGCCACTATGAAGGGATTTAACCTCCTTGGCGACCTTGAGGAAATGGAATCGACGAAACATAGTAACCATGCCTTCCACATCAGCAACAACAGCCCCAGGAGACATCTCAAGCACTCATGCATCCTGCCCCTAGGTCCCATTGATATTTTTGGCCTCTGAATTCTCTCATGCTATGGGCATGCTAGCGTCCATGGACCTTTGAACGCTCTCACGGGCCTGCAAACCAGCATCCAGGGACTTTTCCCATCAGACTTGTGCTAGCATCCATGGAATTTAAGGCACTCTTCTAGCCCAGAATCCCAGCCACTATCCAGAACTTGTTGTAACTTTTAGAATCCATCTAAGACATGATGACAAGACTAATAAACTGAAAATCAACCTCATGATTAATCTTGACTATCCCCAACTGGGACTGACATTCTGTCAAACACTTGGTATCAATGTAATCTACAGGTCTAGGACACAAGACAGAGCATGAATGACTGAAAACTCTTATGAAACACAAGAAGAAGGATCACCACCTTCTCCCTCAAACTGTTATGACATCAATTAGGTCTTGTATCCAACATTTTAATAATTACAAGTAAAGACATGAAATAACCATGACATGAACCAGTCAATTAACCATTCATATAACTAGAATAAAACCATGTAAATAACATAGATATAGCAACCATTAAATCCACATATAAACAAGTACAAAAGCAAGAGAACTTAGCTTTCATTAATCATAGGAAAATTTGACGAGGTTCGGGACTTCCACATACCACCCGATCGTAGACATGGCTAAACGAAATCTTTCTTTCAACCAGTGACCCCTATGCCATATTCCAAGCATGAATGTGGGATCTCATGGATAAACCAATCCAAAAATAAACAAGGGAATCCATAAGTTAAACCACCTCCACCCTCACCAAACCATGATCACACCAAACTGGTGCTCTGGTCACAAAACTGAACTGAACTTGGAATGCCATCTAGAATCCATCACTATCCTTGAGGAAATTTTCATCTTCTTTTCTTTCAGGCTTTACCACAATCCAATCCTAGATCACTATGCCCTAGACTGAGACCACTCTCTCTAGATTTACTGCAATCTACACCGGATCACTAAGCCCTAAACCGAGACTCTTCCCTCAAGCTTTACCATGTATCCTGCCAATACCGGTCCAGGGATTCCTATGCCTTTGGGATTGAACCTTGAGACCACCTCTACCCAAAATTCCGAAATCTATCCAAAAAATCCAAAGTTCAAAACCAAGATAAACATCCCAACACACCATGGCATCTAGAAAAGGAAAGGCTATGTTGAAAACCATTATCATACCCAGAAAAACCATGCCACCGACAACAAGAGAACCATACGCCAACAAGCAAACCCATGCATGTCAAAACCAGCTAGGAAATCACACATGCAATATGTTACCTGCAATTATTCCTATTGAAGCTACTTGATCCTGCTTTTCCTTTCTTGATCCTTCCTTTCCTTCCTTTCCTTCCCTTATCCTTCCCTTGCTTGCTTTTCCCTTCCTTGCTCCAAAACCTAAGCAAAATATTGAGCCAAGAGCTTGCCAACTAATCCTCAAAAGCCTTTTTATTAATGAGGCCTCTATTTTCTTCATTTTCCTCCTCACATGCAACTTGTGACCTTTCACCTTACTTTTCTCCTAATTTCCTTTATTTTCATAAATAAATTTGCCAACCTTTTTCCATAAACACATCCAGTGATGCCCACTAGGACATCTTTTCCCAACATTCATCTTGGAATACGTGTCCCTTAACCATGGTCTTATTTTTTCCTTTCTTAAATTTTATTACATGGAAGTTTCACCAAGGCCGTTACAAGGTGATTTTGGTCTAGGATGCCCCAGTTTCAAGCTTGGTCACCATCTTTAAAACATTTCCAGCAACATCTAACTGAACTAGGGGAATTTTGAAAAACGGTTTTCTGGTGTTGTGATATGGGTAGTGAGAAAAAACCACCTTGTATGGTTACATTCTGTTGTTCGACATGGAATATCTTGACACTCATACCGCTAAGTTCATTGTTGTCTCATAGTTGTTGTCATAGCTCAACCCCTAATTCATACAATTAAGTGCATTCTTTTTCTATCTAGCAAGAATTTTCTAGATACTTGATTGGTTTCTACTCCTTTTCCCTTCTCTCAATCTCCTCAAGCAGGGTAGCAAGTTAAATCTATAGTTGTAGCTCTTTTACCCATGTCTCTAGGCCTTGAACCACTTATTCAATTTTAGTTAACTTCTCCTTCAACGAGACATAAACTTCCATGGGCATGCTAGGAATTTTAAGATACATAGCTTCAACATCTTATAGAAACATGTCTTCTCTTTATTTTTCCTAATGCTTAGCCTCTTATATCTGACTTTGAGCCTCTTGCAAAGCTCAATGTTCTATGGTTAACTGGAGCAAGTTTGCATATGTGGATTGTGCTCTCGCTTATATTTCCTAGAAAACATATTGTTCTAAAGGGTTAATAGAAGGCATAGGAAGTTAATAAATAACCAATTCTACCTGTGGCAAGACTTGTGCTCATTATTGCACTTCGGTGTTTGCAAAATGTGTGAATTTTTAGGGCTAGATTGTTCTTTT
>Ga0115851_100903_pt1 | contig 14853 bp, 9 predicted proteins | sample InSIn2gowninarea_FD_83865 | JGI IMG/M metagenome (GOLD analysis project Ga0115851, IMG submission 83865)
GGATGCGCAAGCAGGCTCGACTTTTTTGGTTACTTATTTGAGAGGGGCAATAAGTAAACCCTAACCTTTAGGTGCTCGACCATAAGCCCCCCCACCCAATAAGTAAATTGAAGAGGAGAGGAAATGAAATGAATTGAAAATCGTTGATTGATCGCTATCGCTTGCCCCATGAGGCGGGTTAATGATCGCTAACGTTTGCCCACATGTGGGTGGTGGTTGTTTATCGCTAACGCTTGCCCCCATGAGGATAAAAAGGATAGCGACAGATCAATTATACGCCCCCCACATTCCCTGGCATACCTGGATCGGAAAAGGCAACAACTTCGATTACAACAGATTTCAAAAACCTCCTCATTCATGGGGATTTATCCACTCACCTGAGGTACGAAGGTTAGGAGCGGAGCCGCTCTAAAATAGTACGAGGGGGAGGGTGAGCCAGCCGAACTCTCGACAATAGGCCGCCATCATTTTAGTAAACAAAAATGCTCTTTTTAGGAGTCCGAGGCATGATAGGGTAGGGGCGCCCACCTGATTAGTTGGGGAGCAGTTAAACCCTGCTTGTTTGAGAGCCCCATCTCGAACTACTCCCCATATCCACTATGAAAACTCTGCAAAACGGGGGTGAAAGACCTCACTCACCCCCGGTTGGATAGAAAGATAGGGACCCGAGCGAGCCTTCTGACTCAGCCGAGCGGCCGTTTCATGAGTTTGATTAGGGAATGCAGCTATTAGGCAGCAGGGAGGGCCAGAAACCCCAGCTGGAAATTAATTGGTTGGGTTTGAGTGAAATGAATTTCAAGCAGTTATAGGTCTAGTGAAAGAATCTCAGTTATTAGGTAAGGAGTAAAAAAGAGTCTTTCTTTTTTGAAACTATACCTCATTTGGTAAAGTCTTATATAAATCCCGCGGGGTCTGCTCATTAGGTTTATAGGGCTATAGCTCTGAACGGGAAGAACGGTAAGTTGTATGAAATAAAAGCTCTGATCGTTGTACCTGCTTTTGGCTATTGCTAATGGCTTCCTTCCCCTTTCGCTAGTGAAATAAAAGAGAGGGTGGGTCCAAGACCCCTCAAATCGGGCTAAAAAAGAAAAACCAAACCCTCTAAAATGGGGTTACAGAGCGTTCAAATGCATGTAGGAGCCTATAAAGGAAATCATCCGGTTCTCTCAACCGCAATTTGATGGCCATAACTCCTTTCTTTCCTTGCCATAACTTCACTATCCAGGGGTAGGGTACCCGCCGCCAATATATACATATATAGATGGCCGTTTGCCCCCGCCCAACTACAATAAAAAAGAAAAAGGGGATAGGTAAGCTGGATCTTCCAAAAGGCTATGTAAACCCTTCGCTGATAGATATCCGAGACCCGACTTTCCAAGTTGACCCTCCTTCCTTATTATAAATACAGATATAAATCGTAACATGGTTTAATATAGCACGAAGGTACTGGACCTGCCAGCAAGCAAGCTAACCAGCCAGCCTAATTTGAGTGAAAAAAAGATTCCTCGCCAGCCAACCAATTACCTTCCATTCCTCCAGCCAAGCGATTCTGCCTTATGGTATACGTAATAATAGTAACTGCCCCACTCCACCCCACGATGCAGCTAGCGCTATAAATGAAAGTCAAGCAATAGCGGTAGATCGGTGTAAGGTCCTTTCCTTCAAGACTGCCCTAGGGCTGTAACTATCCTCCGCCTGCTTATCTGGGGTATAGCTGAATGCGCGGTATAAGAGTCTGAAGGCACTTTGGAGAAGCACGATGGTACTGGGTTAGCCTGCCTGCTAGCCATCCAACCAGCCGCCAGCCAGCTTGCCGAGAAGAGCTGTTTCCCCCATCCATATGGAGAGTAGTCACTTTTGCCCCAGCCATCAAATAGAAGTATTTCCCGCCATAACTTTCATATCTGGGGGGATGCCTGCCCAGCTTCTTCCATGCCCGCCTATAACCCTTTAAAGGTAGATGGCCCGCACAGCTCCCATATTGAAAGGAGGGACTGGGTAAGCTGGATCTTCCGAAAGGCTAGTTTAAGAGAAGCATAGCAGTGATAGGGTGCTAGCGATACCCCCACTTACTTAGTGAAAAGGCTTGCTTGCCTGAGAATGGGGGCTGACTCGACAACTCAAGAAAACTAATTAGGAAAGCTCATTAGGTAGTCTTTTGGTAAGGTCCAGCGCCGCACTAACTAATCTGAAGTTTATAAATCAAAATGCATGGGGTAATCTATTTGAAAAGATATGCTTTGCTAGCCAGATGAAGATGGTAGAAGAGGGAATGGATCACCAAGATCCAAGAATATGACATGATTTTCATGCCCACCAAGATAATGAAAGGACAAGGGCTATCTAAGCTAATGGAAGAAGACAATTTGTAGGCAGTAGGCATCAACCACAGTGGAAGGTTGCATGATTGGCACTACCCTAGGGAAGGAGGAGGAATAAACTCATATTAACCCTTGCTACAACTAATCCACTTGGTAGCATGATATAGCCCATTTACTAATCACATGCCAATGCCATCAAGGAATGGAGAAAGAATAGGGAAGGTCACTCAAACTTAGGGTAATTCAGCATTGTGATATGAAAAAGAAACTAAATGGGAAAGACCCCGATAGTATATTACTCAAGTGAATGATGGAAGAATAAGTGGAATACGTGAACAAAGACATGCATTGAGGGATTTGTGATGGCCATTATGCAGTAAGGGAAACAACTTGAAAAAGATTTAGGTTTGGGTGACTCATCGTAGGATGCTCTGAATAGAGGTGAATGGAAATGCTGCCGAAAGAGATAATATACAACGTGCAAGCATGCTATGGAGCATTTGTGAATGGTTTCCCAAAGAATCAATGAATTTGGATAATGGGTACAAGTGAGGAGATAGATTGCGAGGGAGTCGGTGGATATTAGTGACCGCCAACAGTAATCGCGGATCAGCATGCCGCGGTGAAGCGGGCCCTTCCCACTTTGAGGGCGGGCGACAAATAGGAATGAATCTTAGGCGGGCGACTCGATAGGAAATGCTTGAAATACCAAGCGTCGAATGCGGAAGTTTCGATCAAGATATTCGAGGGAGGGTGGGTAACAAAAGAAGGGTAGGTTCTTCATAGGTAGGAAGGTGGTGGGTAAGAATATGTGTGATAAGAAGGTTGGTAGAAAGGTGACTGCCCCTCGTACTTGGTAACTCTTAGGGAGGAATAAAGCACTGCCTTACTCTAGACATGGTGGGCTGGTACGCTATATCGCCTAGGAGAGGCGTGGGATATCTCGCCTAGGAAAGCACTGACAACCTATAGCCATCATAAACACTGCCTAAACTTGGTTAGCCGTGTGCCTCCATCTGAACTACCTTAGGCTACCTTGCATATATTATATATGTAATTGCGCTTTAGCATCACCTAATCTTTCCATAATATCATATACAAAGAGATATCTCATTCTATCTATACCTAGCTCTTTGATTTGAGGGGAAGAAAGAGTCTTTCAGGACCTGGTATTACATTCGCTATCTCTTTGAGGGGAACAAATATGAGGCTACACGTATTGAAAGCTAGGCTACGCATATTGAAAGCTAGGCTACACGTATTAAGGTCCTGCCCTTCTTGGGAAAGCAGAGGGGCCAGGGAAGGGCTATGGCCGATGGCATTCTGGCCAGGCATATATCGGGGTTGGGATGATAAGGAGGCATGTCTGCTTGTATCAATCAGAGGGAGGGTTGCACGTGCGCCTGCCTAGCCAAGGATATAAGTGGCATGCTCATAAGTAAGAGGCAGAGTACTTAATGATTCTTGCTTGGGCACGCCTACTTCTTACCGATTGATAGGAGGGGGTCCCGTTCGTTGCCAAGCAAGCCAGAGAGGCCAGCCCGATGAGTCACTTAATGCATTTCCCCACAAACTAGACCCCCCTCCAAGCCAAGTAAGTAAACCCAGGTGCCGGGATTGCTTCTTTCTTGGAGTGAGAAGGCAGGCACACACAGGAGTGGGAAGATTCATTTGCCTACTTCGATTCATTCCCATGCCCACCCGAACACACGGAACCCCTTAAACTGAACACGATCAATAGGCCAGTCCGATCAATTTCCTCAGCCTAAGGAATGAGTTCATGGGCAGCGGCCGGCCCCTCCCTATTCTTATTATTATTGATGTTGGTTGTGCCAGGCAGGGGCTACAAATACTCAGTACGCATCCATCGCTTGCCGTACCAACCATAGTTAGTAGCCCCCGGGGAAGGAAACTGGTATGCGCCAACAGTAATCGCGGATCAGCATGCCGCGGTGAAGCGGGCCCTTCCCACTTTGAGGGCGGGCGACAAATAGGAATGAATCTTAGGCGGGCGACTCGATAGGAAATGCTTGAAATACCAAGCGTCGAATGCGGAAGTTTCGATCAAGATATTCGAGGGAGGGTGGGTAACAAAAGAAGGGTAGGTTCTTCATAGGTAGGAAGGTGGTGGGTAAGAATATGTGTGATAAGAAGGTTGGTAGAAAGGTGACTGCCCCTCGTACTTGGTAACTCTTAGGGAGGAATAAAGCACTGCCTTACTCTAGACATGGTGGGCTGGTACGCTATATCGCCTAGGAGAGGCGTGGGATATCTCGCCTAGGAAAGCACTGACAACCTATAGCCATCATAAACACTGCCTAAACTTGGTTAGCCGTGTGCCTCCATCTGAACTACCTTAGGCTACCTTGCATATATTATATATGTAATTGCGCTTTAGCATCACCTAATCTTTCCATAATATCATATACAAAGAGATATCTCATTCTATCTATACCTAGCTCTTTGATTTGAGGGGAAGAAAGAGTCTTTCAGGACCTGGTATTACATTCGCTATCTCTTTGAGGGGAACAAATATGAGGCTACACGTATTGAAAGCTAGGCTACGCATATTGAAAGCTAGGCTACACGTATTAAGGTCCTGCCCTTCTTGGGAAAGCAGAGGGGCCAGGGAAGGGCTATGGCCGATGGCATTCTGGCCAGGCATATATCGGGGTTGGGATGATAAGGAGGCATGTCTGCTTGTATCAATCAGAGGGAGGGTTGCACGTGCGCCTGCCTAGCCAAGGATATAAGTGGCATGCTCATAAGTAAGAGGCAGAGTACTTAATGATTCTTGCTTGGGCACGCCTACTTCTTACCGATTGATAGGAGGGGGTCCCGTTCGTTGCCAAGCAAGCCAGAGAGGCCAGCCCGATGAGTCACTTAATGCATTTCCCCACAAACTAGACCCCCCTCCAAGCCAAGTAAGTAAACCCAGGTGCCGGGATTGCTTCTTTCTTGGAGTGAGAAGGCAGGCACACACAGGAGTGGGAAGATTCATTTGCCTACTTCGATTCATTCCCATGCCCACCCGAACACACGGAACCCCTTAAACTGAACACGATCAATAGGCCAGTCCGATCAATTTCCTCAGCCTAAGGAATGAGTTCATGGGCAGCGGCCGGCCCCTCCCTATTCTTATTATTATTGATGTTGGTTGTGCCAGGCAGGGGCTACAAATACTCAGTACGCATCCATCGCTTGCCGTACCAACCATAGTTAGTAGCCCCCGGGGAAGGAAACTGGTATGCCTGGGCTGGCTGGGAAAATACTAGTAATGGAACTAGTCATTTCATTAATTAATTAGTAAGTTTAGGGCCCATAAGAATAATAGGGCGCGCTGCTTGCCCGATCAACGCCTATTCAGAGGCCTACCTATAGATATGGATTAATGCCATGAGTGCCCCATGTACTGCGGGCAACTGCGGGAGACATGGTCCTTAGGGCCAGTATGAAGTCCCAGCAGTAGTGGATTGGCTGCCAGTCAGTCCATGGATCGCATTAGCTTGGCGAGTTGGATGAAGGCCGGTTCACGATTATAAAACAATGATCGGATTTGATGGCGGTGGTCGAGCAATTTCATTGATGGCGGCCTTATCAGTCGAGCGATTTTCATTGATGGCGGTGGTCGAGCAATTTCATTGATGGCGGCCTTATCAGCCGAGCGATTTTCATTGATGGCGGTGGTCGAGCAATTTCATTCCTCTATTCTTAGCTCTCTTCACAGCTCAACCCGCGGGAAACAAGCTGCTAGCTGCTTTCTTTGAAATGGAGAAGGGGACGCTTTACTGATAAGACAAGTGGGGCCTTTGAGGAGTGGATAAAGGGACCAATCGCCTTAAATCATAATATTAGGGCAATTCATAATAGGCTCACTTTCATTATGAGCTGAGGAACAAGCCAATCCAAGAATAAGCGGGAAAGTGAGAATCATCTCGGAGATTTCAGAACCAGTCGTCTTGCTCTATCCTTTCTTCAGTTTCCATGTCGGAAGGATATTATTATTGACCACTTATACATAGCCAATGTCAATCCCTACTATTATAATATAGCCTATAAGGAAATGGAAAATATATATTTAGTAACTGGATAGCCTTTCCCTCGGGTAGCCTGGAGAGCCGATGTAACGAAGTCTCTTGTAACGAAGTATCCTATTGGGAATAAAACCTATTGGCTATTGAGAACCGGAACCTATTGAGAATAAAAACGATTGGGGGGGTTGTAAGTGACAGTGGATAAATGAATTGATTCTCCCGTGCGCTCCATAGAGGGTGAGTCTCATACGTCCAAGGATGAAAGTGTCTATGCTGCTACCGGAGTTGAGATGGCATGTGTAGATACGAGAGACAAGGGATAGAAATGGTTGCACATATTATTGGGGGTGATGCCGCTGTGGAAGGCGATTGATCATCTTGCACCTGCTGTTGTTTGGGTGAGCTGTCCGCTGTTGATGTGAATTCGAGTAATGCACCTGCTCATTCTTTCCTATTCTTCCGCTCTTTCATTCATTCGTTGCTCAATATTGCAAACCTCCGCCACCCCCCCACCCAATAAGTAAATTTAATGGCAAAAGGAGTAGGGAAAGATGTGAAAAGCTCCGCCAAGGGAAACAGCTCAAATAGTAAGTCAAAGTGAAAGAAGTGCCGCGATTCTTATTGGGTGGGGCAGATCTGAAAAAGTAAGCTTCAAATGGGTCAAGATGGCCAAGTTGAGATGAGAAAATGAGAAGTCAAACTTCCCTAACCTCCGCTAGCTTATGGAGGGTCCCTTGCTACCTTTGCACTTGCCCGAGTCCTCACTGATCCACCATTCTATCATCGAGTCAATATTATCTGTGAGTAACCGAGGAGCTATTCGATTCAGTCGGGTACTGGGCTAATAGTTCTATACCTAGGAGTTTAGCTTCCCCTAGTGTGACAGATCTGCCTCTTCGCCACCAGTTTCCAGGACCGGGAAAAGGTAACCAGTCGCGGGTGTAAGGCCTGGTGTACCTAATGAAGTCGTTGATCCTTATCAGTAGTTATGTAACTGGTTTTATGCGGGAGGCCTGGTATTGATTCTTAGGTTCTCTTGATTTAGAATCTCGAAGTGAGGGATAATTACGAAGACTTGAAATTAGGGTTCCGTTACCCCGCTATCTCTCCATCTGCCTCTACCTCGTTAGGCTATCTCACCATCGGAACTAAGCTATTATCGCTAGCTACCTTAGCAATCCCGATCTCAGCAATCAAGCAATCGCACCTGCCAAGCATACCAAGCAAGATCACCTTCCAAGCAAAGCAAAGCAATCTTACTCGCCACTCAAGGACCCGGAGGGCGCTTTCCTGTAATCAGGGAAGGAAATTAGACGTTAGCAAGTCCTTAACTTACCTTAACCCAACCCAATTATTGAAATAGAGATTCTCTTTTATATATACGTGAAAACAACCGGCATAAAGAGGAGCGAAAAGCCACTCGACCACCGCCCCACCCAATAAGCATCAAGGAAGAAAAGGCAAATCTCTTGCTTTCGGGTCCCTTAATTCAATTATGAATTAGGCATTAAGAAATTGGGAGAGGTTCAACTCAGCATCACCTTTACAGCAGGTCCTGATGGCATTCCAGCGGGTTTGTCTCAGAACATGTGGGAGATGGTAAAAGATGATGTGGTTGCAGCAGTAAGGGAATCCAGAAGTAAGCAATCCATACTCAAAGAGCTAAATACCACTTTCGTAGCTTTCATTCCCAATAAACAAGAGGCAAAGGTTGTTTATTCCTACAGCCAATAAGCCTATGTAATATTACGTATATAATAATCCCGTTTTACATGTCTACCCCTTACAAATACGGATTCTTACCCTTGCTTTTATTACGATCACCTGGAGAACGAGAAGAGACTAGATAACTTGCTTGTACACCTACCCGCTAGATATAGAGCTGGAGATAGAGCCCGCTGAAGACAAACCCGCAGAACTTCGAGTGGGTGATCCTATATTCCTGATTGATTACGTAGGGGACTACTAAAGGAAGATGAGGACAAGCACCCCCCTCTTCCTCCTTGTAAAGAATGCAACCATAAAACATCCCCGTATTTCAATCTGATTCAAGTCCGGCGATACTGCTCTAACAAGGCCTCTTTCCCCCATACCTTTCGAGAAAAGAAATGAGCCGTCAAAGGGAATATTGTTGCCGCGATTCGATCCGCTGCCAGACAAGTGGCACCATCCTTCCACTCAAAATGTCATTAGGTTTTCCCAAGTAGGGGGGACTCCCTGAAAACCTAGAGGAACGCCCTCACGTCCCCACTTAGAAAAAACGAGAACCGGTAGATTTCGGCCCTTCTGGCTGGAAAAAGTATTCATACTTCCTGCCCCAGTACAAGTTCGATGGGAGGCTGGATAGTATCATTGCAAGGGTTTCTGCACAAACAGAATCTCCCCACTCTTCTGACGTTATCTCAGGCGGTAATTCGTAGAGCCATAGATCTTGGCCATAAAGGGCCCCTTCATCATTATCCATTTATGGCGGGAGAACAAAGACCCGCAAGCATTCAGAAACTAAGGACAAAAAGGTAGATATATACAATCATTTTCATACCCAAGTATTAATAATTGATAACAGCCCATAGGACGATTGAAACCTAATGTCGTACCCAGCCAGTTAAGGACATGCATCTGCACTTCGTCTAACTCCCCTTCCCCATACGGAGCCGGGAAGTCGTGGGCCTTGATCCCACAATATAAATGCTCTAACCCAAATAGCTCTGAACTGGATAGCTCTGAACTGGGTGAGGAAGAGCTCCAAGAATTGGATTTGAACGAGTTTTTACTCACCACCTGAGCCCTTGCTTGCTTGAGGGATCTCCTCTTGCTACGAGCCAGCAGGTATCCAACATAAAGTGGTTCCGACGATATTCCACTGGTGATAAGCCTTCCTTCCTTCGTGGTGTACAGCTTATAAAACCATGATGCAAATCCCTCACCTTCTCAGGTTGAATGTGCAATAATCCCTCCAAGGAGATAATCACTTTGTATATTCCAAGCCAGCAGCGGCCAAGACCCACGGAATACTGATGCAACTTGTTTCCCTTGGTTCTTTAGGAGTCGGCGGGAATCAGCCACTTCATCACATTGATAGATTTCATTTTCAATTTTGAGAAAAGCCGAGAAAAGGTCCTCACCCTCGGGGATTGGGGTGGGTGGGTAAATAGTATGAGGTGAGCCCTCCGTCCTGCGTGGAGAAACTCTTTATTAGCTACTGCCTTTTAGATCTGGAGCGCTTGGGTCGGCAGGCACTTTTATGAACATTGCTATTAACCGCTCCGCTCCTACTGGATTAGTTTCTTTTTGACAGCTCACTAGTCTTGGATCCTTGGAACTGCTTGGATTGAATAAATATCGCCCAAACTTCAGATATTATATTATGGGGTGGAAGATCAACACTTAGAACTTTGACTATGACCCCTTGACTAGGCTGCTGCTTATTTACCTTTACTTTTCTCTACTACTCCTTAACCCACCATATGATCTAGACATGTTCGAACTATAGATGAATTAATCGCTTAGTGTTGGGGTACTGCTTTCGCCCTTTCGTACCATGCTCCGATTATGGATGACATGGCAGGCAGGGCGGCTGGATAGTGAGTGGTTGGTCATTAGCCAAGGACTCGCATGCTCCTATGCAGGGATGATGGTCCTGATAGGTTTTCCCTTCAGCTGAGATCATTTCACTGCCGGAGGATGGCTTTATTATGGTTGGGACATCAGAAAGCCTTGTTGGATGGACAGGCTGCAGACCTAGGATGGATATGATTTCACACTTGCTTCAATCATGCTTAGTTGGTACAGCATTCACCCTATTAATTCGTTACCCTTCATCCAGGAACACCTTTGGGAAGGAGGCACTATTCACTTACCCTCTTGGTTACACACAAACTATTTACCATTCACCTCAGTCACTGTCACACTTTACTTAATCGCTTCATGGCCACTACCCTTGATTTACTTAGTGGGTCAGGACCTTGATTACTATTACTGCCGAAATGTTGTGCTGCCGGCCTCAACCTCTTGCTTTAGTCAGACATGCTTTAGAGGTACGGCACTATCACCATGAACCTTTACTATGCCTTACCTTTTTCCATGACTTTAGCGAACACGGCCTACCTTATCTCTCCCTACCTTATGAGCGGCAGGCCGCCAGGAATCCTTTGGCTGCCTCTATAACAGTCATCGAGATCTCGAACTAAATGACATATATAAACCTAATTGGTTCATTTCGACCAGTGATTCCAGTCATTCATTATATACGTAATTACGTCATTCGAGATATGTCATTCTGCATGAATGAATTATATATGTAATTACGCATCAAAACCTCCGCCTCCCAAAATGGGTCATTGAAAGCCAGATTGAAAAGGTACCTCCCCTGGCATCGACGCCATACCCCTAATCGTTTCATCCTACGGCTTAGACCAGAGCAACCATATACTCATTCCCCGGGCAGGGGCCAGAGCGTACCATACAGGCGTAGGCTTGGCTCCTAAGTAGGCGTGGGACAGAGCTCACCGAGGAACCGTAGGCCAAGGATGACACACGACCTGCACATCAGACCTCCTGGCGGACCTAAAGAACGGGAGTGGACTTGCCCATACAATTGACCGATCCGGGGCGCTATATGCCTATGCAGGATATACTAGGTTACTGAGCGTGGGGTTGAAATCTCAACCTGCTGGGTGGCGGATGTCGCTACCTTTGCCTTTGGTGCTCGCTCCTTCGTCCCTGCATATGGATTTGGATCTGCTCTTGCCGGTCAGGATGCTGGGATAAGAAGAGATGTTACCCTGACTCCTTTTCTTTCATCTCCTTACTCGAATGCTAGGGGCCCTTGGCCAACTTCAACGGTTTCTGTAGGATCCATATATTGATCTCCAACTGGGTCTGTATGATCATTGACAAATTCTGGGTAAACACGGTCAGCCATCCACTAGATCTGGGACTCTATCTCGATATGCACCTAGGGTAGCTGTTGGCTCCGGAACGGGATCTCTAATGAAGGAAGCGCACTGGCTCTTGAACGAGCTCTAACGAAACTGCTTCCTGTACTCCTAGTCCTGCCTCTGCTACTGAAACTGCTACGGGTGCTGCTTCAAAAGAATCTACTGTTGCGACTGGTGCTGCTGTAGGCTATAGCTCTGTAGGATCCACTATTGCTGGTGGTGCTTAAATCGAATAAGCTACTCTATCTCTATCTCGTCCTGGATCTTCTACTGGAACCGGAACTTATGCTGCTGGATTAGAATCAAAACAATCAACTGCTTCATCGACGACTGGATCAAGATCATAACTAGTGGCCTATCCCTTTGTGCTAGCTACCTCAGCTGCTGGGTCTTAAGCTGCTGGTCTTGCTACTGGCTCCCTTACCATCACTACTGTAGGGTATGTTGGACAAGCTGTAGGGTATGCTGGACAAGGAGGTGCTGGATAAGCTGCTAGTCCAACTGACTCACCAACCAAATTTTGCTGCAGGCTTAATATACTACTGTTGCTTCTGATGAAACTACTGAGTCAACCGATGCTTGCTTTGTTACTGGATCAAGATCAGCGGGTGGGTTACTTGCTACTTGCTGGTCCCTACGGGGGGTTTATGGCTCTGTCTGTCTGGCTTAGTCAGATGGCTACTAAGGCTGGTAGCTCCGCAGGATCTACTGGTGCGTATGGAACTGCTCGTGCACCCCGCTCGTCGTGCTACTGAAACTACTGGATCAACGTGTGCTTCAACCCCGGGCTATGACTATCAATATGGGTCTGTTCGATCTGCTGTTTCACAGTATCTGTAGTGATAGGTATTAATAGGTATGACCGCCTAGGTAGTACGTACGGGCATCAGTAGCCACCTAGGTAGTATGGGCATAATTCAGTAGTCGTAGCTTAGGGGCACATAAGCGTTAGCAAGCCATATCCTACGACGGAATATCCATTTCTTCCAGGGCCCTGGCGGTTATCTACTAGTATATTCTCCCTTAGCCTAGGTAATAGGTTCGATAGCTCAGGTGGCCATATAGTAGTTGGGGGTGCTTGATTCAACCCCTATAGAAGGTTCTCTCTCCTATAGTGAGGGTTCAACCCCTATAAATGGTTGACTATCATTCGGTGTCTTTCCATCCATTATAGGTGGTCGGTGGTTGTTTCCCATTATTTGGTGGCTCACCGAGCTCCGAGCACCTATCCAAGCAATTATCATGATTCTCCTAATAGTTGTTCTTACCTATTCTTATGGGTCTTATAACGGGAAGGATTATGAATTTCGTGATCGTTATAGGGAGGTGTTGATGATCGTGATCGAGGTGAAAAGTGTGATTATTGAGATCGGGATTCAGACCTCGATGATTCATATTCTGATCTTGATCCAGTCGACTCTGTTGATTCAGTAGATCCGGTTGAACGAGCAGAACTAACAGCACCAAAAGCAAGGGTAGTGGGAAGGGAGTAAGTGCGAGAGGCAACGGAGGCAAAGGCACCTGAAGAAGCAGCAGTGCTATCAGCAAAAACATATAGCAGTTTAGCCCTGTATCCTATAGTCCTGTAAGCCGTTGATTCTGTACCCCCTGGAGCCGGAACTTCCGCTGGCTAAGGAGATGTCACTAAGCACGCTGGTCCTGTAGCATTTGGTCCCGTAGGGCGGGTCTCGATCCCTCAGACTCTTCCTTTCGATCGCTAAAATACCTATCACGATCTTGATCACGAAACTAATAATCTCTACCATGAGCATCAGACTATGGAGAAATACCGAAGCTAGCAGATGCGGAGCCGGGTGCAAAGCCAAAGCCGAATAGTGCCGGTAGTGCCGCTTGTCAGGTGCTGCTGATCGAACCAATCTACTAATGGTGGTGGATCATATGCTGCTACCTCTGCCTTTTCCAGTGATGGTGAACCAACTGGCTATGCCTTGACTACTGGTGCATCCGGCTCTCGATCCAGAGCTACTGGTTCAACAACTGCTATTGATGGTGGTAGTGGTGCTTCAATAACATCGTCAATAGCATTGCCAATATAAAAAGCTAGATCGACTGCTGGATCAATGGTTGGATCTGCGTATTAATCTGCTGCTGCTTTCTCTGCTACCGGTGTAGCACCTGGAATTGCAATTTAAGGATCTGAAACTACTCCGACCTCCCCTGCTGCTGATGGTTATGGGTATGGAACTGGGCGAAGGTAAGCTGCTACTGGCACGGGCATGTATGCTTCTATAGTTGGTTCTGGGATCTTTTCTACGAACCTTCTCTTTGATCTTCTTTATGCCTTTTTCTTATGCCGTATATTACTTTCTTATTATGATTTTGGTATGATTTAGAAAAAGCACTACCGTATTTGCACAACCCCAGCTTTTCAAAGTGCTTCCTGAATCAAACCACTTTACCACTCCGTACCTTAGTGCTTTTAGGGAGAACCCACCCTACTTTCTTAATGGAAGTTGGACAGATACCACCAGTCAGTTGTGGGAACTGCCCTTTATATAGACAGACTCTTTATATTGTAAGGGAGGGCTTGGGCACTTAGAGCATATTAACTTGAGAAGATGCCTACTGGATTACTTTCAGTTGGACCTACAGCAACCAACAAACAACCTAGCGTGGCGTCTTAACAACCCTTGATAGACCGGACGGCTCACAGACCTGAACTTAGAGCATTGGAAGGAAGGGCTTACAAACCACTTGCTTTAGGAATGCTTAGTCGAGGGGGTAGGCACTATTCCTATTGGCTTTCTACTTACATTACTTTCTGTTTGACTGATACCCTCAAGCTAAAGCCCTCTTTTATGGAAGCCAGACTTCAGAGAAGAGATCCCAAATATTGAACAGAAGTATATCCGAAGGTCCGGAGGTATTGTCCGCCAAGGCAAGGCCCGGTAGGGTGAGCTTGCCGAACTCTCGACAAAGGCCCGATTTATTGCTCACCTTCCCTAAAAAGGTGAGGGACTCGACTGAGGTTACGAAGGAGAGGAAGAATTCTGCTTTTTTATCAGCAGCATGTGAGTACGCAACAAATCCAAAATAGTGCGCAGATGTTACCTTCCATAGCAGCTCATTGAAACCAGCCCTAGAACCTCAAACTAGACCTAGAATTTGAACTCTTACTTATCAAAACCTCCGCCGGGGATTGGGGTGGGTGGGTAAATAGTGGCAAAACGAATAGTGTATTCTAACCTCCGCCATTGAAGTTCCTGTCAGTCAGTTAGTCAGCCAGAAAGAAAGCTAGAAAGAAAGCCAGCCATCCCTTCCAAATCAGTCATAGTGGTTGGTTGGCGTAATATCGTATACAAAGATATATCTATATCATTATATATGTCATTATGCATTCATTCGTTGCTCAATATTCCAAAACCTCCGCCGGGGATTGGGGTGGGTGGGTAAATAGTGGCAAGAATAGGACCCTTTAGGGGGCTCGACTGATAAGGATGCGTAAGCAGGCTCGACTGATAAGGACCTTTAGGTGCTCGACCAAAAGGGAGAGGCCGCCATCACCCTTTAGGGGGCTCGACCATAAGGACCTTTAGG
>Ga0115851_100905_pt1 | contig 14846 bp, 9 predicted proteins | sample InSIn2gowninarea_FD_83865 | JGI IMG/M metagenome (GOLD analysis project Ga0115851, IMG submission 83865)
TCTTCATCCAGACGTCTGAGAGGTGGATGAGAGGGTCGAGTAAATGCTCACTGGATCTCCCGAGAGCCTCCTCTCGCCTGATGAGAGGATGTGGTAAGCCTGGTATGGGCCGTCGGCACTCTCCTGTGGCAGACTGCTTGAGCGAGGGTCATAGTGAATGGATTGAGTCGATCTATCAGGCTGCAGAAGTCTGGATGAAGAACCTGGTGGCGGACGTGGTCCAGAAGGATGACTGGAGCCAGCGGTTGATGTCGTTGGCGCGACATTGGGATACTGATGGTAATCCCGACCGACTTTGCCGATGTCGTGAGGCGTGGGTTCGCGCCTGCCAAGCTTATCGTCGGTCTTTGGAAGGTAGTTGACCGAAATGGGAGCTTTGATGTGTTGATTGGTAGAGTCATATGGTATCGACGTTATCAGACCGGCATTGAGGCAGAGACCGTTTAGCTCCAGATTGGTAGGAGAACCAGAGTCGTGGGGAATGGAAACGGAGGCGCGATGGCCATGACGGGACGACTGAGAATTGGTTGTGCTATTCGATATAGTTTGAGCAAGGCCGACATCCTCTTGGCCGGTCTTCTTGTCGCCTCTGTCTTTGTGGGCCTTGGAGCGGGAGAAAAGAGATCTTCCACCCGATGACTGACGACCGGAGTCTCGCATCCTCTTCACCTGAGTCTCGCATTCCCCTGCATCTGACGTTATTGCTCAATCTCCGCCTAGAACGTCGACCCTATGCTATATTCTCTTACTCTAGGGTCGGGCGGTAGTTGATGTGGCTTCAACGTGTATGTGTGTGTGTGTGGTGGAGAATCAGTCAGTACGTCAGGTTCTGACAAGAGTAGCGGGCGGCTCTTTGTTGGACAAAGCTACAGAAGCTACGATCACAAGGGGTCGAAAGAGGTGCGGATTGGATAAAAATAGGTCTGTTGCGCTAAAGGGGCAACACGATTACAGGTGGAGTTTAGCGACGAATGAAGAGCAAATCCGAAAGTCGAAGGAAGCGTCAAGACACACAAATTGGTGGAGGAAGTCGATGGAGAGAGAGAGAGAGAGAGAGAGAGAGTTGGGACGATCGGAGGGGCTTTGGGGATATAGCGGGAGTGTTCGAATAGGGCCTAAGTATAGTACTGTACTGTACTGTAGTGATCAGCGTTCAATATATACATTACGTTCTAGTGATGTAGAAAAAACTGGCGATGCTTGATCAATCCGCTATTCATGTAAGTATGTTTAGCATAGTCCACTCCGAACTGTACTACGTACTCGCACCTACTGTATAGTCTAACAGAAACTGATAGAGATAGCCAGGTGCTATACTACAGTCCCTACAGTATTTCTCTGGAGATAATTGGAGCGCAGTAGCCGATGGATAAGAAAGGGGTAAACGACAAGTTATACGGCACGAACACTCTAGACTTCATACGTACCACTTATCGCCGAGGTTATGTGCTACTCGTTTGAAATCACCATGCTCTTAGGCTGAACATGTACTGTATGTACGTACGTATTGTAGGTTATGTCTAAGATATTGAGAGTAACGATCGTGGGGTACACTGTAAGGTTCCGTGCTGTACGGATTACTACTGTATCAACGGCACCTGCAGTGTGTCATCCTTCACCTCTCCCTATTCCGGCTTCCACGTCGGACCGGATATCGGTTAATCTAAATACGGACCGATTCGATTTATTGTCAGATCGTACTTCGTAGTTCAAGGTTACTGTTGTGCTATACCCACGGGACGATTTCACAGGCCCCAGCGAGATCATACGTATCCTTAGTCTTACCGTCCAATCATGACGCAGAGTAACCTTAGTGTACGAGTACACATCGGAGGGCTATTATTAGACTTGCTCTTTTGTGTGTTTAAAACACGCAGTAGCTTAGGTACGTGAAAGGTATATGCTCCTTGACCTTCACTTGTCCTCTTGTTCTCGTCCCTTGCAAGTCACTTAAGTACGGTGTTGTCGAGTATCAGGCATGGCTGAAGCTGCTGACTAATTTAGAGAGTACATTGTCTAAACCGTCCACTCTGAGGTTAACTTGACCGCGGTCTGTAGGCCTGCTTGTACGGTTTTGCTTTGACATGTTGTCAATTTTGTGTGCAACCCCTATTCTTAGACTACAGTACGTACTGTATTGAACAAACAAGTGGCTCAGTTTGCATCACTTTATACAGTACAACAACCAGGTGGCTGTGACTCTGCAGGCTAGTACGTTTGGGTATTCTTCTTGCGACGTAGATCATACCGTAGCTTGGGCTATGATGCCGAGGAGTAAGGCTACTGTACTGTACGATTACTCGAACTGTGGGGAGCATGAGCACGGACAAATGGGCGCACGGGACGACATGGGGAACACATGGCATTACCGCCTCCATCAACTCATTCCGGCTAACCCTGACGCCAGTTCTGTCTTCTCTGGCGCTTCTTCTGTAGGCTACCAAGAAGAGTCACCCGCGATCCTCTGGCGCATCTACAGTACTACTGTAACTTACAGTATACTCAAGATTCCCCTGTGTGTCTGGGATGAAATCTCCCATCCACCTTGCTAGCCATCCACAGTTGGCCACTCTACTCAGTTACTTTACCGATTATATCATTATGGTTCAGCATAGGCGAACTACTATACGTACTACGTACCTTCAACCTTATCCGACAGTAACTGTAGTGCAGGTGTAGTCCAGTACTATCTCTATAGTGTGCTTTGCTGCCTTGCTGAGTCATTAGTAAGGTTTGGTTTGATCCTGGATCTGAATCTGATCTAACATCACCCAAGCCACACACTTTTTGGTCCTCCCCTCCCCCTTCCACCCCACCATGTCAGTCTCAGGGTCAACACCGCTTAACTTCCTCGTTGTTCGTAAATTCGTGAAACACACGTTGCCGTGTCTCTCGTCATGGCTGCAATCGCTTCCTCCGCCCGCGCCGAGCGAGAGGGACACTGCTTTTGTTCTTTTCCTATTTTTGTTCCACATGGTGATTCAACCGAGCCATGACCCGGTTCTGCCTGGATTCCTAGTTAGGGAGTTTTGTACGATGCGGTTCACCACCTAACGCTCCAGGCTCGTTTTATCTCATCACTGAAATAAACAATATCACGTTCTAGTCATCAGCCTTTGGCTGCTTCTGCACCGTCTTGCTAATCATCCTACTCCCGGACCTGTGCCGCAATACAGGCTGACTGCCCGTGGATAGTTGTGCGTCCAATCATTTGACTGTTGTACGGTTTGCTTGCCTATGTTCTGCTTCGTCCAAGTGTTCGAACTTTCTTTTCCCCAAACCCGTCACTTCTGGCCATCTCCGTTACACGATCCTTTGCAATATCGAGACATCGTTGACCAGCTAGCTAATCTCGTCTCAGAGTATGCGACGTCTGGTATCAGTCATCCTCTATCATCTGCTCGGCCACTGCCGTCCTTTAGGCCGTGCCCATCCTACCATGACTCTTTGCACTCTACCAATCATCTCAGCTTTGCGCAGTCACAATATGCTTGTTCGAGAATCTTCTGCCTGGCCTGATTCAACCAACCCATCTTGTTTCTGTCCTCTTGCAGTCTATCAATAGGGTATTCCCAACTCCTCAGGCTGACTCATTCTTCCTTCGATCTTCCCAATTTAGGCCATGGTCCGCCAGGCACTCCCATTTTACGAACGTGTGCCATACCACATACCTCTATCCTAGAGTAATACATACCTCTTCCACCTACTTTTTCCCTCCCTATACTTCTCATTGGCCACTAAATGTACAGCCTTTGCGTTGTGCAATGTCTCGAAATAGAGCCATGGGGCGTCTTGGATTCAACATTCAGCATTATATAATTCTAGATTGTCCTTTGCTTTCTAGCCACTTTTGCCACCAGCTCTCTTTCATACTTTATACGCATCACAGAACCGTGCCATAGATCGCCATACCCTCACACAGCTGATTCTTCATCAATCTTCTCATCATCATCAACCCTTGAAACGTTGCATACACTCCTTTTGCCAAATCAGCCAAACGGCTCGATCGCAGGTGTTGCAGTTATAGGATCGCAACCCGAGCAACAACGGCATCCTAGTCCACAATCATTTTACTGCCAGACATCGCGATAAAGTAACTCATCATGGCACTAACCGCATCCACATACCAATCACGAACGGACTTGTACCAAGCCGTCCAGGATACAACGCGACCAGCTCGGATCGGTCCTTCCCCGATACCACTGCGTGGCGACGGTGACAAAGACGGTCGAGACGGCTATAACTAAAGCGTTGGAGGCTACCACTCATGATTCTACTCTTGACAGCTGTTGTTGCCTCTCCGGCTTGTAATAGCAGACGTACCAGTTAGTTTATTACTTTCGAACGGGTGTTAGGTGACTGACAGTTTTGCAGTTGCTGGACGGTGGTGTATCGTACCGCAAATGAGATCAGGCGTTGCTTCTATCCTATTTTCCAGGTGTACCACCCTTGGCGATCTACCCCAAGATGGGCAAGCAGTCCTCCGAGAGGACCTTGGCCGAGAGCAGGCTTGGCGCCTGCGATATATTGGACGAAGCCATCAGAACCGCAAACCAAAATCTGGCGCGATCTGACCGGCCTTTGTGGCGTAACCACGGAACCGACACCAATGGATTGCTGTATTGCCGTTGGAGAGATGTACGAATGCTCCTCATCAACGAAGTATTGAACCTTCAACCTCTCTGGAAACTGAGTTTGCAAAGATTGGATCATTCTGACTAAAGGGGCACTATCCTGAACGTCAATCTCAGACCGAACACTCGAAAAGGATTGTCGGAGACAATCTCGCAGACTGGTCAGGGAAAGCCAATTGGTTGACACTTCGACGTGGGCTCCTTTGCAGGCATCGGAGCACCGATTTGCCCAGAGAATATGAACCCGGCTCGCGGATGTGGTCAGAGCAACAGTGGCAGCTTGCAGCAAAGGGGCAATGCCGGTGCCGCCAGCTATCAGAACCAACTCTTGTAGCGCCTCCTCTATGTGGTATTCGACGAACGGCCCACGGGCCTCGAGAGATGCGCCCGGGGGGGAGGCTGAAGATGTATCGAGACATCTCACCAGCATGTTGGCCACTGACGTACAGTTGCAGAGCTTGATCGTCATCTTGATGAGTATCGTGACCGGGCTGAATGATAGGGAGAGGAGAGTAGCGACGAGCAATCTGTAGAAAGGGTTGTTTCACTTCGATCGACCATATGAGCGGTTGATTGCTCCCGCCTGACCCTGGTGGAACAGGAGGAAGAATAGGAGCTGCCTGTGATGACAGTTTGAATAGTCTTGTATAGCCCCCAAGCTGTAATATATCCACGATCTTGAATTTTCTAAAGCGTCCTCGTGCCTCTGCATCCGAATTGCGGGTCTCGATATTGAATCCAAAAGCAGTAGCGCCAATGGTTATGCCGATAAAAGTGGCAATATAGCCATCTCGCATGAATCGGCGTCTTCCCGTAGATCCATTAGAGGACGACTGCTTGGAGGGACAGGCGGCAGGGCCGGGAGCAGGGGCGGAGGAAGAGGATAAGGAGCGATGGGCCCGACCGGAGATATCAATGTTGGCACGATTCCTTCGAATCCCCGTCGTTGACAGGCTGCAGGGTAAACTCCTAGGCCTAAGCACAACCGTCAGTCGCGTGAATTGTCTCGATAACATATGACTGGTATAGCGCATGAACGAGTGAGAGAATGATGGTAGAGGCCTGGGAATGCGAGGACTATGACTGTGTTGGACCGGCACATTACTCATACAGTCTTTTCCTGTTGCCCGTAGTTGTCAAGAGGGCGTGTAAAGAAGCGGACATGCAATGATCCATCATCATCGGAGTGGAGAGTAAACAGAATGTCGTCCGATGCTGTATTATACGTATCAGTGGGCGTAGGCTTCAGCACAGTAAGTAAAGGGGGTAATGTACTGTAATGTACACAGTCAGAAGCGTGCAATACAGTACGTACAGTATCAGTACTGCACGAGTACTTCCGTACATCCGTACGCCATCTCCTCACTATGATACTCGTACTCGTACCAGCCTCCTACTCGTTACACTATCAGGTTGGACCAAAGAACTGATATCCGGCCAGAGCATCTGAGTGGGAATGTTAGATCTCCGTATAACCTACCGGATCCATGACAGGGTGGATACGCTCATCGGTCACTTACGCTACTTTCATTACTAGGTCTCGTCTCCGACTGAGTTCTTCTACCAGATATTTCAACTCCACATCATTGTGCACTCCTAGAATCGCTCAACCAGGCTGCTATAGACGTAGCCTACATACACCGCAAGATGGTGCACGTCAATTTAGGTCCAATAAAGGGCAAGATGCGGATGCCGAAGACACCGTGTTCGCACTATCATCTGGTCCCGGAAGAGCCGCCATAGCTGTCATTCGCATCTCGGGAAGTCAATGTCGACCAGTAAGTCTGCCGGAAAAACGCGGACCATTTGATTCAGAGTCTGAGCATGCTTAGATTTACCGTCACCTATGCCCAGGCAAGCCAGACCCGGATCCGCGCCGTGCCACAGTCCGGACTCTGTATGAGCCACTTTCGGGCTCCACCAAGTCTGCAGTCTTGGATACTGCAGCCCTGATCCTGTTCTTCCCCGGACCCAAGTCAGTCACCGGCGAAGACATACTGGAGTTGCACGTTCATGGCGGACCGGCAATCGTAAGAGCGGTGCTCGGTGCCATACCCAAATGTACATCGGGAGAGTACGCTACGGGTGACCTATCCCGACGAAGGTCCTCAATCAGGTATGCAGAGCCAGGAGAGTTCACCAAACGATCATTCTATAACAGGCGCCTTTCTTTACCTCAAATAGAGGCACTGGGAGATACACTAGCTGCCAATACGGAACAGCAGAGGATCTTAGCCCTCCGAGGATCAGATGCGCGTACGACAGCCATGTACGCAGCATGGCGCAATCAGCTGCTCCAAGCACGCGGTCAAACTGAAGCCTACCTCGACTTCTCCGAGGACCAGCATCTGGAAGGATCCCAAAACGATTTCATCCTGGCCATTTCGTCCTACATCAAGGAGATAAACTCACAGCTGTGCGCTCATCTGCAGAAAGCGGCAAGGGGAGAATTACTGCGGAATGGGATCAAAGTTGCATTACTAGGACCCCCTAACGCGGGCAAGAGTTCTCTGCTGAATCGTATCATCGGTCGAGAGGCTGCCATCGTTTCGGAAGAGGCGGGAACCACACGAGATATCGTGGAAGTGAGTGTGGACATAAATGGATACCTGGTTCTGCTTGGAGATACTGCCGGGTTGCGGTCTGAAGCTTGCAGTGGTGTAAGCCAGCCCCAAATTGGGAGTGTCGAGATGGAAGGTATCAGACGAGCCACGAAGAGAGCCCTGGAGAGCGAGGTTGTGGTTGTCTTGCTAGCAATTCCTGGTAACTTACCGGTTGAAGATGGCACTTTCTCCCAAAGCCCGGAAAGGGAGGTCCTGGACGTTGCAGCCAAGTGTTCTGCAGCAGGGAAGGAGGTGATTCTTGTGTTGAACAAGTCTGATTTACTCTCTGCAAACTACAGGTCAACTACAGGCCGCGACGAACAAGCGGACCACCCGTTCGTTAGGAGAGTCTGGACCACATGGCAAGAGCGACTGCCGCATCAACACACCGATCCAATTCTGATATCTTGCACAGCCTCACCAGACAACGATACGGGTGGCATACAAGAGTTCATGGATCAGCTCGTGAGCCGCTTCAGGAAGCTGACCGATCCTGAAGCCGCATTGGACAAGCCAGGTATGCAGAACTCATTCGGTGAGGCCGGAGTGTGGGAAGATTCTATCGGTACTACTTATCGTCAGACACTCCTTTTGGAAGAGTGCCAGTCCCATCTGGACACCTACTTATCGGCCGTCGAGCCTACCCAAAAAAGAACTGAGGATCTTCATATGGACGACGCGGTGGATCTGGTGATAGCAGCCGAGTCATTACGGGCCGCGGCCGAGTGTCTTGCCCGCGTCACCGGACAAGGGATGGCGGGAGATGTGGAAGAGGTGCTCGGTGTGGTTTTTGAGAAGTTCTGTGTTGGGAAATAGCTGTATGCGAAGACGGAGGGGAGGCAGATTCGTATCTGAGGAGTGGAGGTATGAATATATATACGCATCACTACGTACTGCGATCATACCCTGTACAAGAATCATCCAAGCTATGAATACAACGTAGACAAACACTGCTGAGAATAAGCAGAAGACAGACAACACTTTATTACAGATGTGCTAAGAGAGGAACGCTCTTGCCACCTTTGCCACACTTTGACTTTTAACTTTTGTTTTGTACATTCGTCACATACTCGTTCACCTACGAGTATTCAACAAAGTAGTTCTGCGTGCCATGCTCCGACTGATCCAAAGACCAGCACCACAGCGTGTTACAGGAGCTTCAGTCTGTGATCATGGCGCCGGACTATCTCGCCCACCGCGAAAAGTCCAGACTCTCGACAACCTTTTCTATCCTGTCATCCATCTTTGCATCTCTCTGCTCGCGGCTCTTTAGTGACGTAAACCCGTCACCCTGATTAACCGAACCTGAGAATCCGTTGGTCCGAGCCTCGCGCTCCTGATTGCCTCTGATATCATTCAGGAATACGGCTGCGCTGGTTCGTCTCGTGACAGGTGAAAACACACTTGAAATGGTCTGACTGATGCTTGAGCTTGCAGCACTGGCGAATCCTGGTACAGATCGATCCGAACCTCCTGCAGCAGATGGCAGGCCAGTAGGACCCGACTGCTCGGCGCTGTAACGCATCCGCATCATTTTGATCTCCCGTAACCGATTCCGCCAGCTGCTAACGTGCTCGCCGCCCTCCCGATTCGCCCAGACGAGTGAGAAGACGCTTGCGTTGATGGCGAGCAGGCGCACTAGACCCGGTACCGTACTCATCGATACCATCTTGCTGTCGACCACTGGGCTAATCTCCGGCAGGCCGCTCTTCGTTTTGACCTCGATCTTGTACATCTGCTTGCTGATCTCGTGGTGCGTGCGCATACGTCTTTGTGTGAAGCCCATCCGTGTCTCCGGTGTGATGATTATGTTGACAAAGTTAAAATCGGAAGGAAAAGTGTCGAAATCGACCGGTTTGCCAGAGTCATTGTAGATGATGTTGACGTAATCGTTGCCAATGTGCTTCTTCTTATGGGTGCAGCGTGGGTCATTCTCAAGATCTGTGGGCATCAACGTGGTCACATGGAACATAAGTTCTGTTACGCGGTCTCGCCATGAGACGGTGAACTCCCCGTCAGTATCGTTGGCCTTGTCAAGACCTTGCGTGTAGAAGTCTGCATCTTTGAGCCGGACAAGCACCCCCAACCTCTCCAAGAACAATGTATAATCCTCTGACCCATGATCATTTGCGAGGATATCAGCTTCTTCGGTCTGTCCATCGCCGACGTAGATAACTCCGATCTTGTGGCTGTCAACTGTGGGGTTGCGATCGAAGTTTCGGAGAAGGGTGTCCGTCCGATCATCTTCAGGGAGCTTGATTGGAACTGCTTCTGGGTCAACCAACCTAGCCGATGACACCATTAATTGCATGAAGATGTGGTTCGGGAAAAAAGCGGTGCTGCTCTCCAGAGTCTGCGCTGGCCCTTCGAGATCGCGATCATCTGCCAGAGTCAGACCGTGCTGGTGTGATCTCAGAGGTGCAGGCCTGTTATGAACGATGAAGTGTGATGTCCCAGATGCTTCACGGCGGGTGATCTTGGAGAGACCTGAACAGATCGCCGTCTCAATCGTGATGATACTGTAGCCTGCGATCCAAGATCGCTTTACAATCCTCCCATCCGACTGCGAAGCCCAATTTTCCTCCGATAGCAGCTCGTCTACGTCAGAAAATGCCACTCGATGTAGCATATCAATCGTGACTTCGCTTTGATCGTCGATGACTTCTTCACCACCCGGATCTCGGTAGACAAGGTTCTGGGTGATCCAGCTTACGTAGTTGATCCTTTCTTCCAATCTCAGACACATGAACCAGAATGTGATGACATGGTAAGCTAAAGCATAGACATATTGGGGGAAGTCCTCCAGCGTTTCAAACCCCTCTGCCTTCCGCTGCTGCTGTGAAAATATGCTGGCCAGAGCACTGTTACGCATCGAGTGTTCACTCGTCGCTAATTCATGAAACGCATTGCTCGTATATCTTTGATCAACCACATAGCGCAGGTACTGGAAACTAATGCCAAATATGGTCTTGAAGTCCTGCTCGCGAAAGTTGCCATATATCTCTGACCTCCGGGCAAGAAGGGCCAAGAATTCAAGAACATGCACCGCAATATGTGACTGGGTTATGATCATGGAAAGTTTACTCAGAACATGACTGAGGTGCTTCGATACAGCATTGGGTAGCTCAAAGCAACAGATGGCAAGAGCTTGAATGCATATCCGAGATGTCAGAGCTGCACCACCTATTCCGGTAGCGATGGTTTTGACCAATTCTTCCTGTTCGCTTCGTCCGAATACATGATGATGAGGGATCAAGTTTGTCGCAATCTGGTAGACGCAAAGGGCAACATCATTCTTCTTCACACCAGAGTCTCTCGGGGGCTCCTGGAAAGCAAAGTTCCGGATTTGATGACAAACTGTGTTCATGAGATGTGCGATAGCGGGCTTCGAGTACTTGAAGAGCGATACATTCGAGAGCTGAGCTCCCAGGTGAACTAGCAGATAGCTTCGGACATCCCAGTCCGTGGTATTCTGGACACTGGAAATTATTGCAATCAACCATTCGCTTATCCGAGCACCAGTTTCCAATTCGCTGTTCGAGTTTTGTCGGGACGATGCCTGTGAAGCCTCGCCACTAGATGATGCCAGGCGAAGCTGGCTCCGAGTGACTGACGATGTAGCAAGATCTTGCCATGGTAGTCCTTCTGGGTGGACCCAAAGCGATCGGGCAGCCGAAGGGTCCAGGTCAGTCCAATTCGTGCTGCGCGTACCCGAGCTGACACTCTGTCGTGCTGAAGGACTGCTAACATTACCTTTCCCTTCAGTCACCACGTCGCCGTTGGTAGCTGAACCCAGAACTACCGAGTTCTCCCCGGACAATGACTTGCACCGTGAAAGATACGAAGCTTCTGCAGTGCAGTCCACCTCCGTTGCTAAATATACTCGGTCGTTGGCATCGGCTCGTAATCGCATCAGAATTTGCATTGCAGCTAGACGGGCATCAGGTTTTATGTTCTCGGCTTTCGCAATCTCGATAAGAACATCATATACCATAATAGCCCTCACTGAAGAGAGCAAAAGACTTTGAGCAAATATGTGAGCGAAGCCTCTTGCTGCGACACCTTCGAACGAGTTACCATGACTGTCGTTCGACTCTTGTAAGGTATTAGGTTTGGGATGACCAGTTGGCGTTGACATTACAAGTGTGGACGTCGGTGGCAACTTACTGCGCAGGCATTCAACCACCCAGCTAAACAGAGCCCCATCGTCAGTATCAGCAACGTCAACCAGGAAGTCAACCATTGCCTGATACACTAAGATGTCGGCTTCCGAGTGACTTTCCCCCAGTATTACGACCACCAGAGCCTTCAAGGATTCCTCCGAAACTATCAGCGTGGCTTCTTGGTATGCTCGTTGAAGCGTCTGCAGTGCCATCAGCCGAATCTTGGCGGGCCGTTGCGACTTGACGAAGTTGTTCACAACAACCTCACAATCCTCTTGCCAGTAGCCGGTCGAAAATCGGCATAAGCGTTCGTCGGCGAAGTGTTGTATGATCGTCGTTGCTGTCTCGTCCGACACCCGTCCAACCTGTAGGAGCAGTTTGACTGCCTCGTCCTTGGCTACGAAGTCAGCTACATTGATGACGTTTTCGAGCTCTTTTACGAGGATACCGCGTTGCGCCTCCAGGTCCAATACAGTCTCCGTATTGCTAGATGACATGGCCACCTGAATGTTCATATTCGAGGCCGAGAGCGAGCTGGTTAGGGGGGTGATACTGTGATCCGAGCCGGCAAGATCATGTGGCAACCCAAGCACTTGCGCAATGACAGCCAAAAGTGCTTGCCAATCTGAATAGAAGAGATCACTCGTCATGTTTTCGTTCCGTATGATGGTTATGAGAAGAGCGAGTAATGTGACTTGTAAACGAACATCATCCTTACAGTCTGTGGACTTGATGGCGCTAAGAATTAGACTTAGAGAAGGTCGGAACGCATGGTTGAGCTGTGCAGAGTGAAGTAATTGTTCCAGCAGGAGTACTGCACCTCGACGGCGGTGATTCAAGCTACTAGAACCTTCAAAAGACGCCTGCAAAGTCTGTAATAACACTGTAACGGTATCATGTGGATTTTGAAGTAGACACAGCTTTTCCACAATAACCACAACCTCCGCACGCCTCTGCTTAACCGAGTAGTGGATGTTACATAGGGTTTGCACCAGCTGGAGCATGGAAGCTGATGGTATCCAGCCATACGTAATCATCGTATCTACTAGCGTCAGTGCGTTCTTCAGATCATCATAAGTAGTGGTCTCATTGCAGATGACCATGAGCTGTTTGATCAGAGCAATGATACTTGCTTCGTCAAACACCTGGATGCTGGACCGAACGACCGAGTCAATGAAATTGAATAGCTGCTGGAGATTCCTTTCAACATCGACCACCGAGGCTCCATCATTCTCCCTCTCCTCTCTTTTAGCCCGACGAGCCTTTTTACAGTAAGCAAACAACCGTGTTAACCATTCCGACAAGACTTGAGCGAGACGTAGCTCAAAGCCAATCGTATCAGAGCCATTAGCAGTCAGCTCAGCAAGGGCGGCGAGCTGCATGTAGAAGTCATCAGGATGCCATGTGCCGGTGACGATCTCGAATAACGCATGCTTCTCCTGAGCAGTCGCTGGCAAGGGGCGAAGGCAGGCTATGATAAGGTCTAGTCCAGCTTTACGAACAGCAGTGCCATTTTGGGGGGATACGAGGTGGCTAGCAGCGGTCGCTACTTCGATGCGATTCAACGATGATTCGGAGAGGGGATATTTGAGGGCTTGGGCCGCAGCAACTTTTTCCTCGAGGCTTGCACCCGCGGACAAGCTTTGGAGGACTTGGTTGAGCCACGGTTGAGCATGTAATCCTGTCGAGCTCCCGTTTACCGCGTGTATTGATGTTGGGCTTAAAACTACAGGAGCGCCCTGTTCCCGTGACTGGTTCGACCCCAGTGGCGAACGGTTCATGATGTTCATGGCAGCCTTATGCTCGACCGGGCGACCAGCCGCAACCGGGTTGGTTCGATGAGCCCAGTAAAGAGAGGGTTCATGCTGGTCGTCGAGTGTTGGCATGTCCTCGCCCTGACGCGCACGCCACCGTGCAATTCGCAACAACGAATCGTCCTCATGTACGGATGTAGTCCTCTATCAGGCACCTATTTTACGACAGCAAAGCAACTTTTGATGGCGAGGCTGCTCCAAAACCCCAGCAGCACCCAGATGTCTTGTTTGATTGAATGGGGCTCTCATATTCGCGTAGAGCTCAAGATCTTGTGCGATCTTTGATGATATGGTTCAGGGCACTAGTGGTGCAATAGTAGGAGGGTCGACATAGTTCACGGGACAAGTAAGAGAAGCGTGAAAGTCATGGACGGAGCTGCTTTTGCGGTCCTTACTATTGTACTGGTGGTGAAATAATTCTTTGATCATGGAATGGGGCTGAATGGTGATTGATTCGGATCATGAAGTCACCAGGGCTGCTCAGTCAGATACTTGTAGAGTCAATAGGAGATAAAGATCGATGAGTTACTGTACAGTCAAACCTCATTATAAGAATATGTGCCTATTAGAATAGTCGCGTTATAAGCATACCTTTATAGGCACGAAATTAGATCCCCATAGTAATAAGAATATTTCCTCGTTTATAGCATATTCTATAGCATCTCCTCTATAACGCCCCTATGAAGCCTATAGACAGGCGACTTATTAGCAGTAGTAGCTAGTCCACTAAGCTAAGGAGTCGCCTATCTACACAACTCACCACAATGTCTCGTATAAGACTACTACCTCCCCTAATAGTGGCCCCCCCTATGACGCCCTACTACCCTCTATAGATAGGCAACTCATCTAAGTCAGTGGCTTACCTACTACTTATAGGAGTCGCTTGTCTACACGACATAACACAGTCCCCACCCTATAAACCCTCATAGTGGTTATAGCCTCGCCTGCCTATACTAATAGTATAGGTAGGCTAGGCAATACATGCTTGTGCATAGAAAGAGGCAATTGCCCACACAATTGAAGGAGAAAGAGTGGAGATCCCTTGTTATAGCAAGACTCTATAGAGCACTATAGAAAGAATAATATGATCTGTCGCTATACTGCCCTATATGCTTGCCTACTCTTGAGGGTCGTAAGATGCACCCTCATGAGCCTCATGAACTCACGACCCCCTTCCTCCTCCCCTTCCTCAAGGCGTAGCATTAGCATTACTGCCTTAATGCCTTGAGTGATCGTTGCCTTTGCCTCCTAACCTCCCCCTTGCTCCTATGCCTCCTCCTCTGCCTCCTCCTCCCGCCCTGCCACTACGTGTGACTATAGGACCTGCTTAAGGATCTCCTCGCCTGAGTCTTCCACGACTTCCTCATGTGAGTTGAGGAAGACTCCAAGGTCTATTGCCGCAGCAATGCGATCTGCGTCTAGCAGTTTCTAGACTAGTGCGGCAGCCCTCGCCTCTAGAGTCTCAGGTGGTTGAGGCCTAGCATTACGCTTAGGAATCTCTCTAAAGCGCTAGGCAGCGACGACTTCTATACGCTTCTAGTAGCGCTATATAGCGAGGTTGTCGATATGGTCCTCCTATGTAGCAATAGTCTAGCGGATTGCTATAAGCACATCTACTGTTTTAATAGGATC
>Ga0115851_100907_pt1 | contig 14835 bp, 10 predicted proteins | sample InSIn2gowninarea_FD_83865 | JGI IMG/M metagenome (GOLD analysis project Ga0115851, IMG submission 83865)
AAACATAAAATTATACTGAATACCTATTGAACAAAGTTTTCATAAAAATATTACAAAATAATATTAATGAACACTAAAGAAGGATAAACTTGATTATTTAAGAAGGATCCCTTTTACAATTCATTGTAACAAATTCATGAAAATGGTATCTTCAACACATATTCATTCTCTAGTGTAGATCCTTCCATATTTGTCTTTGAGTTTCTTCCAAGGATCAAAGTAGATTGTGTTGAGTACTAGGAAGAGTGATGATACAATGGGAAATATCTTGGGGTACTTGGATAAAAGAGAAAATTAAATGGGATAGTTATGGGATTTAAATAGTAAGATCCCTTGAACAAAGTTAAAATGGTAAACCTAATTTAGGCATTGAAAAAGATGAATTAGATTATTATGATGTAAACTAGAAGGAGATAATGTTATTGACTCTAGAAAAGGATATTCACCTTATCCTATAGGAGAAATTAGTTATTAGGATAAGAATAAGTATAAGGAATTTACCTTAAACCCTAAAAATAAGTCTGGGAAGCCATAGGGATCCTCATAATCAAAAAGGGGTCTAAAGAAAAAAGGGTAGGATGGACATATTATAATGAGTGTTGTATTAGAAAATACTATAATTAAAGTGGGTACACTTGCAGTATGATGATGAAAATCCGAACTATTATGATTGTGGTCTGTAAAGTTGGAAAGAATCGAATAGGATGATATCATTATTCCTTGTGTTAAGTTTTAAAGATCTCAATCTCCTCACTAAGGTTCGTACTTAAACTAGTGATATTAGTATAAATCCCTATGGTGTGACATGTACACTCTCAAGCTCAAATGTGCAAAGGAATATGGTGAATTTTATATATTCATCATGGGCAATGAAGTTCAATATCTCCCTTGAATAAAATAAGGGTTCAATCATCAGGAGGAACTGCTCACAAGAGAGGGAAGGAATGCCTAGTGAACATACCCTTGTACTTACCAAGGGAGGAGGAAGTTTAAATAAAGTTAATAAGGTACCATTGTGTAATACATGTGGGATATAAGTCCATAAATAGTGAACCTTGTGAAGTAGATAGTTCAATAAAAAAAAAATTATTTATCCTAAATTTACGGGTCTAGATGGTGAAAGTTGGTTGTGTTACAGAAATCCCTTCAAACTACATAGATCATCAAATTTTGAAATATATGTTCACTTAGTAGGATCTAAATGCTAGGAAAAGGTGATGGATGGAATTCCTAGCTGAATATGATTTTTGTATAAAATACATTAAGAGAAAAGAGAATAAGGTATTTGATGCTCTGAGTCAAAGATAATATGTCAATGCCATGAAAATAATTTAATTTTATTTGTTTTACCAAGTGAAATTTTTGCAGCAAGAAGACCTATATCGCAAATCCATTCTAGAACTGATAGGGAAGGGTACCCCATAATCCATATATTTTATTGAAAAAGATGGAATTCTTTATTTTAAGGATAGATTAGTCATTCTAGAGAAAGAAAATTTAAGAATTTTGATCATGAAGGAAGCCCATTATCCCTTATATGTAGCACATCCTAGCGGTACGCAGATGAGAGAAGACCTAAAAAAAAATTTATTGGGATGGTATGAAAAGGGATATATTAGAATTTGTGGCAAGATGTATTGAATGTCAAAAAGTGAAGGCATAACATCAAGATCTAGGTGTACATTTATATCCACATGATGTCCCTACATAGAAATGGCACGTAAGTTTTATGGATTTTATTGTTGGTTTTTCAAAAACCAGGTTCCATCATGACTCAATTGTGGTAGTGGTTGATAGGTTGACCAAGGTAGCACATTTTATACCTAGTAACACCATTGATGATTCCCCTATAATGGAAAATAAATTAGCCCTTAAAATTTTTAGATTGCATGGATTTCTTGAGGTGATCATCTTAGATACGGATTCTAAGTTCACCTTCATCTTTTGGAAATAATTGAATAAGGCATTGGGAATAAAATTGAACATGAGTTCAACATACCACCCAAAGATAGATGGGTAGAATGAATAAGTGAATAGATTTCTTGAGGATATGCTTAGAATATGTTGCATGGAGTAGAATACTAAATGGTAGGATTAACTCTACTTAGTCAAATGTTCCTATAATAATGGATACCATTCATCTTTGGGAATGGCCCCTTTCAAGGCTCTTTATAGAGGGAGATGCAGAACTCCTTTATCTTGGGATAGTTAATAAAATTGTTATGTTGATCATAAGAGGAATCCTCAAGAATTTGTTGTGGGTGAAAAAGTATTCTTATGAGTCTGACCTATGAAAAGTTCCAAAAGTCTACCAAATTGGATCCTTGGTTTGTTGGTCCTTTTGAAATAATCAAGAAGAAGAGTTCAATTACCTACAAACTTGCTTTGCCACCAAGTTTGTCAAAAATGCATGATGTATTTTATGCCTCTAAATTGAAAATGTATGTTGCTGAGCATTCTCATGTGTTGGATTTTTCTAATTAGCAAATGTCAGGCCCTCATGTTGTTGAAGTTCTCCCTATTAGGATCCTTACTTTTAGAACTAGGAAATTAAGAAGTTGGGATATTAATGAATTTTTAATCTAGTGGAATAAGTACTCTAAATCATATTCCACTTAGGAAGTTGAATCTACCATGAGAAAATAATTTCCTTATCTATTTGAATGATTATGTAAAACATTCTCAAAAATGTTATAGTTTGTATTGAAGAACATAGGGGACTATGTTCCTTTTTAAGGGGGGTAGTATGTAACGAACTGCCTAAAGACACTTCTTAAGACTCGAATATCATAGAGAATGTGAATGTGATTAAGATTTAATTATGTTGTGAGATGAGTAATTTTGATTATATATATGCATTATTTGTGTTTATTTGATATTGGCTTTAAGATTTTATGAAATAAGTTACAGGTTGACTCGATATGGAGAGTTAGGTTAAATACCTAAGGAAAAAGGATGAGTTGGTTATGGGAACGAATTGGTAAGAGTGAGAAAATGATTGACATTGATTTGATGATAGCTACTATGACCATCATTGATCATATATATGCATATAGTGCATAATACATAATTCCAATAATGCCTCTATATGTGGGTGTGTATGTGCACTAATAAATCTATCTTGCAAGATGAAGGGGTCATCATAGGTAAAAATGGGTGTTAAAATTTTGATATGCATTTTTAAACTTGATTAACTATTTGCAAGGAATATTATTCCAAATATTTGAATTCAAATTTTAACCAAGGAATATTAGTGAAAGTTAGTAAAAAAAATAAAATAGGGGTTAGAAGGATTATTTGTTTCTTATTGGTAGTTGCAAGGCTATTTTAACACCTTGCAAAAATAATTGAGTTAGCTTCCACACACAAATTATTTATTTTGTTAGGTGCAAAATGTTTTGATAAACTCTTTTTTTTCCATATGGAAGGTGTGCAATTATTTTTGGAAGGTATAGGGAAGATGGCCCAAATTCTCTCAAAAACAAAATCCATACACCTAACGTATGGAGTATATGAATTGGACAAATAGTATTTATTTTGGAAAGATTCTACTACCCTTATACTATAAAAATCTAAGTTAGTGACCATTGAAAACACACTTAATACTTCTCTTTTATCCAAAGGTTGATCTAGGAATATGTGAAGAAAGGGATCTTCTCCTCTCAAGTTCAAGTGCCCCTCTCAGAGTTTTAGATGCTAATGCTAAAATGCTAATATGTTTAGCCAAGTGTTTGAATTTTAATTTATGGATTTTATAGTGTATGTGAAGAAAGAAATGCTTACTAGAGTTTTATGAAAATATTATTTATAGTATTTCATTAGCCTATAATTCAATTGATATCCTTTCATGTGATTGATTGTAAAATTTGTACAAAAAGGGAAAAATATTTTATTGTAAACTATTTAGTTTGGTGGTATGGGGAGTCATAGGTATTACACTAGTCATTTTCCAATTTAATATATATATATATATATATATATATATATATATGTATGTATATGTATGTATATACATACATATACATATATATATACATATATATATACATATATATATACATACATATATATATATATATATATACTGAAAACACATCGATATCAATATGTCAATACCTCAATTTATAACAATATATCAGTTTATACATGTGCTCAATTTGACATGGCCTAATAATAGGTCATTATCTAGTCAATTTTGTTCAATGGTCATGTATTTTGGTGGATAGTGTGGCTAGAATCATTGAAAATGGGTCTATAAAGGCTCTAATCTATGATTACATACATGATGGTATGGATATACATTTTGTTCTAGTTAGTATATATACTTGTATATATACCATACATATACCTAGTGTATACATCAACATTAACATCTCAACATATATATTGATATCTTAGAAAATTGTCATTTCGTCTATTAGTTAGACAATGTCTTTTATGTGTGGTTGAGAGTGACAGTGAAATATTCTTACCACATATTCACAGTTGTAATGCCAACAAGAAATCCAGTAAACACAATGAAAGTAAGATTATTGATATTTTATAATGTATTTAATTGAAAAAACCACAAACCAATTAATATGTTTATTTTTATTTTTAATTATGATCAACACTATTTTTTAATTTAAAATTTTGAAAAAAAAATCAAATTTTATATTGTAAGTCTTTTAATTTGAATTTTTTTATTAATTTTAAAATATAAAATTATTTAAATACAAATTTTAAAATAATTATTATTCTAATGTTAATATTTAAAATTTTATTTTTACATCTAATGTTACCCTAAATCAATACAGAGGCAGAGGAATTGCTGAACAACAAAAAATGGCTAGAATCCAGGGAAAAAAATTCAAAACATCTTGTAGAGGCAGTGTTTGAATTGTGTTTTTGATGGTGCAAATGGATTCAGCACCATCAAAAATTTCTAGGACAACTAAAATTTTGAAGTTTAACAACTATAACTTGGATTTACAAAAATCCTTGCTGAATTTTCTCTAAATATGATTGGAATTTCCATAATTTTCTGAGCAATTCCTTTGACTAATTAGACTATGACTAAAAGTTCTTATAATTATAAATAAATTGACTTACCATGAGTGTTAAAGCCAATTACTCTATGGATTATGATAACTATTTTTTCACCTAAATTACAATGCGTTAACTATTTGAGTGTGCATTTATTTCTTTGGACAGGTATTATCTACGGGTCAGTGTAGCCTGGTAGGTTGAATTGATTTCATGCCTCGAGCTCCCAATAGGGGCGGGGAGACAATGACAAATGTTAGAGGTAAACTTCTTGCTACAAGAAACCATTTAGCCGATAAACAATTCGGATAACGAATCTCAATGTCCATCTTTGTAAACAGAGATGGAGAGGTGGGCCCAATAACCACGTAAGGATGTAATGAGAACCTGTAACAGAGATAAGGGTTGCATCTATACGTTTTAGCATGGATGCATATAATCTTCATCCATAGTTCTTGGTGTCGAAGGAAATCTGAAGTCGTTCATGCATGTTAAGCTCATAACCTCATGCTAAGGCTTCCAAATTTGATATGTGATGATAATTATGAAGCCGAGATGGATGGAAAAGTTAGTATTCTTGCTTCGCCAACATATTTTTTTCTTCGTACTCTTTCGTTTCTTGCTATCTCTGTTCCCTGCTCCATAACTTCCCTCCAGAGGTATCAATTTGAGGTGGCACTCCTTCGTCATCTCCTCCAAGGACTTTAGTGGCCACTCAAGCATATCGCTTTCCTAATCTCCCTCATTCATCGTGCTCAGGTGAGCATTATGGGCCTTAGTCAGCTAAAACAATTAGAATTATTCTCCAAAGGTGAGGTTGGTGTTTGGAGTGGTAATTGGGCCATTGTTTTCTAGGCTCGGATATCTCTTGCAATGGTTAAAGATAGCTAATTACTCCCATGTGAAGAGTTGGCTAAAATTAGAGAATCAGTTAATTGAGTTAAGTTGATTCAAGTCAGGTTAAGTCATATTGAGTAAAGTCGAATTTAATGTGTGGTCTCATGTTAAGTTATTCTGGGTGAGTCGCTAGTCCGAAAATTTAAATACCCCTCACCAGCTTCATTGTAATCATCAAGTTTTTATGATCAATTGAAGAGTCGCAACCCGTGTTATTATGTGTGATTGTTTTTGTTATTTTGTGCCTTTCCTCCTCTGTCTTTCTAACAAATTGGTATCCGAGTCAAGAAAGATCACAAGATCGGTTGTGCTTGCAAGGCCGGTAAAAACAAGGCCAAATAGAAAAGCCCAAAATAAAAATAAATAAATATATATATATATATATATATAATAAATAAAAATAAAAATAAATAATTATGTTGCAAATTTTTTCCACTCTTAAGGAATTAAAAGTGTGCAAATTAGGTGTGAAATTCACACTTTCTTAATGTTAAAAGTGCGATAAATCATTAGACAAAAAACTAAAAATTTTCATAGTCTTTTTGTGTAGGGATATGCAAGCCCCGTGAGTTATAAAATAGTCGAAAATTTCATGAAAACATACGAAAGTCAAAACCCAACTCATGAAAATTTGTTCCTAAACATTTATTTATTAAAAGAGATTACTAAGGTTTGGAAAGGGATTCATAAAGTTTGGAAAATTCCTTTTATGATATTTTTGTAAGTTTTTGTTTAAAATGTTGATAAACGAATTTATTATAATAAGTTTTTAAAATGGTTCTTTTGAGTGCTTTCTAAAGGTTATAAAATGTTTTTATAAATTAAGTTTTTTTATATAAATAAATATAAGGAGTTTTTTTTTCGATAAGGAGCTTTGTAAAAGAGATATTTGTTAAAGATGACATCATTCATTGTTTAGTTTTAGTTTCACTATTTAGAGGGAAGGATTATGATGTGTGGGCCATTAATATGGAGACCATTTTCAAAGTTCATGATGTTTGGGAATATGTCACAGATGGATTTTCAGAACCTAAAGATGAAGCACCTAAAAAAGCTCTTAGTAATGTAGAGAGGGAAGAATAGAAGAAATACAAAAAGAAGAATGCACAAGTACTATAGCTTATCTAATATAGAGTGAACCAAGTAGTGTCCTGGAAAAGTATGAACATGTCTTTAGAAAATATTGCATGGGATACTTTGGTGGCAAGATATAAAGGTATGGCCAAAGTCATTATTGTTAAATTGCAAAATATTAGAAGAGATTTTGAAAGTTTGCAGATGAAGGAGAAAGAGGACATTGATTCATTCATGAATCAAGTCAAGACTGTCGTAAATTAGTTAAAAATTTATGGTGATGATATTAAAGATTAAACAGTGGTTGAGGAAGTTCTCAGATCTTTATCTACCAAATTGGACATTGTGGTAGAAACTATAGAAGAAGCAAAGGATATGAAAATTCTAACAATTTATGGGATCACTATCCCATGTGGCAAGGATAGACATAAATAAGGATTCCACTCTAGAAACCACTTTCAAAAGGCATGTTTCTATTTCAAGAGAAAAAAGTCGAGGCAGAGGTAGATCGAGAGGCAAAGGACGAAGCAAAATATCAAGTGCTCAAAGAGATGGCAGAGAAGAGTAGAAACAAGAAGGTGGAAGCAACGACAAAATATTCAACAACAATCAAAGAGATGATAAATCCAAGGTGAGGTGTTATTAATATAATAAATGTGGTCACTATGTGTCACATACGTCCTTGATCCAACCTAACAATCACATCCTATGCTCCCATTACTAAATTTAACTTTGATTAAATTTAATTTTAGTAGTTGTCACATGCATAATTATTCAGTTATCTCATAAACAAAGATAACGCATACACTTATACCCATAAGCTTAAATATTCGAAAACATAAAGAGTAAGGAGCCACATATAGAACAGCCCATGCAATTGAATCAAACCATATTAGTTGAAATAACCATCACTTGCAAAATCGAGCACCGCCACCCAACCTAGAACTGACTTCCTCTAGTTCACCCCCAATCCGAGAGTTCTTTCCATGGATCAACTACCCCTTGTTGATCTCTTAGATGGGTATTTAATACCCTCTTTCATGATATGGTTTCCTTTAGCGGTGTCCCTCTTTTATGGATCTTTTAATCCATTTTCCTAGGCTTTTCATAGAAAAAGCTCATCATTCTCTCTCACAAGGATTTTCCTCATAAAATCTTTCCTTTCTCTCCCACAAGGAATTTATTTCTTTTCCTAAACTTATAATTTTTCCCAAGTTAAGTAACTTAAAGGATATTTATCTCCAAATCTATTAATCTTATCTAGAATTGGATCTAGAAGTCTTATCATGAAAGTATTATCCATTCCATTCACCAATGGGATTTCATTTTGCAAGAATCTCATCTCTTGGTGTCTCATTTTCCAAGAAATTAAATTATCTTTATTTATTTAATAATAAAGTATTTAACTTCATTGTTACACCTCGAACCTAGTTTTTCCATTACAACTCAGTCTAGATTTGGTCTAGCATGATAGCAACAGAGTGTTACATAAGACGGAGGGGTGTTACATGGAACCCTTCAATTTACACTGTCCTTGGTGTATTACTACATCTTACAATTTATCTCCTTCTTCATAGATGTTTGTTTCTAACATTACAGGTTCCCATGGCCTTGCCACCTGAATCAGATCTTTTGATATATAGGTTACAAGGGAGTTCTACTAGGAAATCTCCTTCAATTGCTACATGTAACATTTGTTTAAATCAATTTTCTCACCTATAACGTTGGGAATTGATAAGACTGTGGATGTATATGACAAAGGAGTGATCAACATTCTCACCAAACAAGGGGAGTCAAAGAAAATTTCACAGGTATATTATGTCCTTGGTCTCAAACATAATTTCATAAGTGTTGGTCAATTGATGCAAAAGGGATACATAGTTATTTTTCAAGTACAAGAGTGTGTTATATATGAAAACCCCCCAAGAACACAACTAATAGAAAAGGTGCAGATGATGACAAACAATCTCTTTCCTATAATTATGAATTACACTGATGAGGCCAGTTCTTTTATAGTGGCATGTTCTAATGAGTACTGGTTATGGCACTTTTGATTTGGGCACTTGCATTTCTCTGGTTTAAGATTTTTGCAGCGGAAACAATGGTGAGAGGATTAACTCCCATCAAAGAACCATTTAATACTTGTGAGTGTGACATCTTGGGAAAGCAACACTGTGAAATTTTTCCAAAGGGAGTTTCATATAGAGAAAAGAAACCGCTTGAGTTGGTGCAAATAGACTTGTGTGCACCTATGGCGACATAGCCTATAGGTGGAATTTGATACTTCCTCATTTTATTTATGATTATAGCATAAAGACTTGGGTTTAGTTCGTGAAACATAAGATTGAAATGTTTGAAAGGTTCAAAGAATTTAAAGCCTTAGTACATAACCAAAGTGATCGTCAAATCAAGGTATTGAGGTGAGATCATGGTGGAGAGTATGATTCGAAGGAATTCTATTATTACTGCAAACAAAATGGAGTCAAAAGGCAGTTTACAATTACATACACACCACAACAAAATGGCGTAGCAGAGAGAAATAATAGGACAATTATGAACATGGCAAGGAGCATGTTGAAAGGAAGAAACTTGTCTAATGAATATTAGGCAGAAGCAGTTGCATGTGATGTTTATGTGAAAAAAATATCCCCTACAAAGAGTTTGATGAAGAGAGTACCACAAGAAGCATGGTCAGGGATGTCTTTCAATGTATCTCATATCAAAGTGTTTGGATGTGTAGCTTATGCACATGTTCCTAAGGAGCTAAGAGGTAAGTTGGATGATAAAAGTGAAAAATGCATATTTATTGGTTATAGTGAGTAATCAAAAGCTTACAAATTGTATAACCCTATCACAAAGAACCATCATCAAAAAAGATGGTGTGTTGAAAGAACGAAAGTCATGGAATGGGAGTATACACAAGACAAAGTTTAATAGAAAATGAGAAATTGATAGATTTAAGGAAATGCTTGTAGAAAAAGGATTTGTGCGGGAACCAGGAATAGATTATGGAGAAATGTTTGCTTCGGTAGCCAGATTCGATACCGTAAGAGCAGTTTTAGCCTCAATAGCTTAGGACAAGTGGAAAGTATATCAGATGGATGTGAAATCATACTTCTTGAATGGAATTCTAGAAGAATAAATTTATTTGCAAGAGCCTCTAGGATATGAAATTGAAGAACAAGAAGATAAAGTTTACAGGTTGAAGAAAGCACTCTATGGACTCAAGCAAACATCTAGAGCTTGATATAGTATAATTGACAATTACATAATCGGGAATGGGTTTTGTGGAAGAAACATTAATCCTACCTTGCACACAAAAGTAAATGAGCATGAGAAGATTTTGATTGTTTGCTTGTATGTGGATTGACATGATTTACATTGGTCATATTGAATTAAATAAATCTAAAGAAACCATGAAGAAAGAATTATCCATTTAAAAATAATTTATGCAAATAAAGAAATTTCTTAATTATTAAATTCATCTCTAAGGTACATACCATACTAAACATGATTAAAAATCTATAAGTTATAAAAAGAAATCATCCTCAACATGATTAACTTTAAATTATAAAATGAAAAGTTAAAAAATAAAAATAAAAATAATGATTAAAAAATAAAAATAAAAATAATATTATTATGAAATATATTTATTATATATATATATTTCATATCAATTAAAAAATTTAAACTAATAAAATTATTCTAGACCACGAAAATATAATTTACAATGAATTATATGTTAGTAATGCTATGTAAAGAAATTGATGAGTCAAATAGGAAATAAAGCGCTTCATTTTTGTATGATGAGAACCTAATGCAATGTCCCATGGACCTTTCATGTTACGTAAAAAAGAGATTTCAAATGCTTCCCGTTATTGTAGATCTAAACCATAATATTATGTAATAAATAATGGATTTTTTTGGACTAAAAGTGTGAACTAGACAATTTTGTTAACTAAAAATGTCATTTAAACATTATATTCTCGAAAATAAAGATTGCAGTCATCTATTAAAGCTAATAGATTTATTGTTAGTTTCATTAAATGAACAAATATTTTATCTCATGATTCTATCGGTATGTTGAGTCATATCTTAAATGGTTTTTTATTCCTTTGTCAAGGGAATATAATTCAACAGAATTCATCAATTACATGGAATATTAGAAGGTGAGAAATAAACTGCACACCAAAACTTTACTTTATATTATATTAAATATCACACATACATGTACACACATATAAGTATTAGTTTAAGAAAAAAATTATATCTTAACCATATAATCAACTAGTTGACGAAATATCTCAACCACATAGTTATTTAAGAACATCTACATCTTAACAACTCCTAAAAAATAGGAAAAAACTCTTTTACTTAGAAACTATCACAACTAAGACAAGTAGGAATTATATTTTCCAAGGCCCCCCTTTAATGACTACTTGTCTCAATCTTAATCAACAAACTCTAGCTGTGATCCTGGTGTTTATAAATATAAAGAAGTATATGTTGATGTCCATATAAAGCAACAACCATTCATTGGAATGCATGGGTGCCCAACCGCCGCAACCTCCAATATAATAGGATGTCCTTGACATACATGGTTATGTCAACAATTATAACTTCATACACCTCCTTCATTATTAATTTGATATCTTCAAGGCTACTAGCTCGATGAAGTTGGACAAGTTGAATTCTTGAGTTCCACTTTCGAACTCCTGAATCATGGAACTCTCGAATTCAATTATTGAACAACATCCCAAGCTATGGTATAACCTAACCAGAAGACCACTCTCACATATTCAACAAATGAGGGATCCTTCCCTAGATCCACAACTGCAAAACTAACTTGACAACCATCCATACAAAGATTTTATGACACTTGATTCCTTCTATCAACGTCTTGAGACCATTAAAACTATAATTAAAATTTTATCTAACAAATAAATAAAATACTAAAATACTAACCATAATAATGGTTATAATATTTGCAAGTGAACGTTACCCTACACTCTCACTACAACCTATAAGTAATGTTGCATAGCCTTTGAGGTCATGTGGGACATATACTCACATTATTAAGTAGAAACCATAATTAAAATTTTATCTAAAAAATAAATAAAAAACTAAAATACTAACCATAATAACAGTTATAATATTTTCAAGTGAACGCTACCCTACACTCTCACTACAACCTATAAGTAATATTGCATAGCCTTTGAGGTCATGTGGGACATATACAAATTTAGGCTTGTAAATATGATGTGAGTATGTTGGTAAGACTTTGTAAATTTTACGTGGAAACCTCAATCCCTAACCATGGTTGAATCTTCTTCCTTAGACTTCGACAAAAAACACCCTATCAATAATGTTGGATCCCACCATTAATCAATGCATTTCAAGTGCGAGGGAAGCATACATGCCATGCCACTGACTTCACCACATTATAAAATGTATACTACTCAACCATCACATATTGTCCCTTTTCATTGATTATTTCATTTCCACCTTAATTAATGCAGCCTGGAAAGATTTACCCATGCCAATGAACGAAAGGACAGCATGACATAAGAATTTATAGTTCCCCATTGTCGTAAATGAAGACTTCATATTCAACGTTTGTTGGGAAGTATATGTCTGTATACAAATTCAACTAAGAATGTTACAGAATCGACTAAAGTTTTTCACTTGCACAACCATGGAGAATTTCGAACAACTTACTCTCACCAAATATGACTTCACAGATCACTGCAAAGAACATCATGCTCACGTCACTGCTACAGTGGTCTTTTCACTGACTTTATAAGACAATTTGACTAGTTCCATTTCTCTACGCTCCTTCACTCTCTTGAATATGCGGCTCTCCAACATGGTGTCACATCACAGCTTTCACTCTCTTTAATATGCAGCTCTCCAACATGGTGACACCTCACAACTTGATAAAGAATCACCCATCTAGTGGTTGCATGGCTCACATTTCCCTTAGCTCACATGATGAGCACCATAGACAACTCCATGAATTTTTTCACTTTAAACGCATCCTTGTATTATGCCTTAAACACATCCTCCTTTCATTCCCCACATCATTGTGAGCATAGATATCACTATGATCTACTGGCTTGCTTTCTTTCTTGAACAATGGGTTGTTCTCTCTCACACCGCACTCAAAACAAAAACTCAAGCCATTCCATACAACAGGTTCATCTATGGAACAAAAAAAAAAAAAAACACTACTACAAAACATAACCTAGTACACTCTCAAGCAAATATATATGATTTCGTTTTTCCCTCGTCTAGGAGGGGCCAATGTTCATTCGAGCTAGCATTGGATGTGCTCTAGCCATAAAAATTTGTGGAGTCTAAGGCACATGAGATCTCCAGTACCCAGAAAGAGTTCAGGAAGATTCTAAACTGTTTGGGAGATATTAAAATAATTTATATTTTTAATGGAGTCCCTAAGTCTAAACTTAGGGAAAATAGAATATTAATGTGAATTAATATAAAAATATGTTAGAATGGTCCAAAATTCATGGATCAAGCCAAATCTAATCTTAGCCATTGATTAGGGACTTAATCACGACCATTGATTTGTCAACGAGAAAAGTATAAGAGTAGGCTTAAGGGTCACTCGGAGAATACACCAAGAGATCAAGATTTCAACTTTATGGGGCTGGGTTTGCGGAGAAAGTTGAGAGAGTGATTAGAGTTGCAGCTGAGGGGAAGTGAATACAGAAGTAGAGAGGCAGAGATAGCACCAAGTGGATCAGTTCAGTAGCTGGAGAGAGGGACACAGACGCAGACAAGGGTTCATGCAGAGCCAGTCAGGGTTCACGCAAAGCCAGCCAGGAGCTGTACAATGCTTTAGAGGGAAAGCGTGGTTGAAGCAGAGGGCTAGAGGATTGACGCACTGCCTCCAAAGGCTTACTCATGCCAAGCCATAGTGACGCTGGGCTAACAATGGGCCAGAGAGAGGCTGATGCAGTCCCTAGAGGTTGATGCTAGGGTTTCGAGGGGCAAATTGGAGCTGTGGAGCTATTGGAGTGTTTATCCAGTGTTTCAGCTGGAATATTTTCTTCCAAGTAGAGAGGTACTACTGCCGAGAGTTTTCTTTGTTGGGTGAGCCGATTTTGGCACCCAGATTTTATTCTGAAACTGCTTAATAAATCAAACACTCACATAGCTGCACTGATTTTCCCGCATTGGGTTTTTCCTGGGACATTAGTCCAAAAAAAATGGTGTCACTTGTGTGCTTGTTTCTGTTTCCTTCAGTTCATGTTGAACATGTACTTGTATTTATTTCTAGTATTTACATGGTAAATAACTTGTTAATTAACATAACAAGTAGGTAGGAATAAATCAGAAAGTACATGAAGGGTTTCTAATGGGTTAGAGTTAGAATTTCCAACATGGTATGAAAGGGTGGTTGCAGATCATAGGATAACTGAGGTCATCAACCAAGTAGTGTAGCAACAATATAAAACAGTTGTCCCAGGTGACAGAAGTTGTTCCTATCAAAGAAATAGTAAGGAATGGGTGACCTAGTGCCTACATCATCAAGTTTGAGCCAAGAAGAGGAAGCACAGAGGCTGAGGGAGGCAAATACAGGCTCACACAGAGCCACGTAGAGGCCTAGAGGGCTGATGGAGTTGGATGAGGATGTTGGGTGTGGAGCCTGATTATCTTCAATAGTACCGCCACATTGGACCCCAGTTCAAAATGGGGGCGGCAACGCCGCCCGTAAAATAATCGCTACAAGGGGGGTCCAGGGGGGGCGGCAACGACTTTTGGGAGCCCCCCCCCCTAGCGGGGGGTTTCGGGGGCAGCGCCCCCGAAGCTAAAAAC
>Ga0115851_100908_pt1 | contig 14835 bp, 10 predicted proteins | sample InSIn2gowninarea_FD_83865 | JGI IMG/M metagenome (GOLD analysis project Ga0115851, IMG submission 83865)
CATGATCTTGATAATAACATTCCATATTTAGGTGGGATATCGGCCACCACCACATCCATTAAAATGGTTTTATTTGGATATTGGACCAGGGAAACACACAAATCTTTTATCAAGCCTAAGCATTTAACTTGGCTGGAGTCAAACGAGAATAGGTCTTTGTATGGTCTTGTAATGTCTAGATTAAGTCTCTCCATTACTGATTTAGGCATGAGGTTATTTGAGGCGCCTGAATCAAACATTGTGTTGTGTAGAATTTTATCATGAATGTGTAGGCTGATATAAAAAGGCAAGACTCCAGAGCTCACTGTTTTTCCATCAACTTCTGGACCAAAAAGCAACTCAGGTGTATCATCCAACACATTGACATCATCTTTATCCTGAGTTAATTGAAGGGATTTTTTGATTTGCTGTTTGTAAATGTCATGTTTAGCCATCTCTAAAAGAGGAATGACTATCTTTAATTTGCCAATTTCAGCTTCTAGGTCAAAAGGTTTTTCAGATTGGGTCTTGGCATAGTGGTTGACAGTTCTCTCTTTTTCAATCGATTTTTTAGAGGTTTCCTCTTGGTTTTCAATCTCCTCTTGGTGTTTATCCTTTTTTCTCATCTTTTGAAGAATACTACTTGGATTGTGCTCTAAATGAGGTGTTGCCAGTGGCTGTTGACTTGGGGGGAAAGTTTCAGTCACATCCTCTACTGTTACTTCATTTGAAGTCAAATCAGTCTTGTCAGTTGGTTTTGTATGAGTGTCCTTCTCTTTTAACCTTTTGGGCTACTGGTTATCTTTTGTTTTTTCAGGCTGGGTCACATTTACAGTCCTGCTTCTTAGTTTGTATTGTTTATTAACTTCAAAAACAACTGTGTCATAGCCTTGCTTGAAATCAAAAGACTCACCTGATTTGGTTTGGAACTGATTAATATCATCATCTTCCTGATATTCTTGGCTTAGAAAAACCTGCTGGTCATCATTTAAACCCATCAAATTAATATGAGTGTCATCTAGCTGTTCATTGGATGTAGATGCTTCAGTATAGTTTTCTTGGAAAGGGGGTCTAATGTCTTGTTCTGGGCTAGCCTTTCCAGCATTTGGATTCTGGTTTCTTCTGAAATTGGGATTTATGATAGGGTTATTTTGTGGTCCTTCCCATGATGACTTCCTTTCAACTGATTCTACTCTATCTCCTAGTTTGTGCATACCAGTGATTATTGCATCCAATTTCTGATCTAAGGCAGAGGGTTCTTCTTTGAAAGTGGTTCTTCTTTCTGTTCTAGTCCTGTTCCTTTTGGCTATCAAGTTAGCTTCTACAATAACAGCTATGTTTTGCATATCTGCTAAAGTTTGGGGTGCTCTTTCTCTTAATTGGTATGCCATGTCTGAATCAAATCCATCAGGGAAAGTATATAAAGCCAGATCAGGTGGAGGCCTAAGATTTTGTGGGATAGCATTGTATACATTGTTGAATCTAGCACAATAGTCCAGGACAGTTTCTTGAGGGCCTCTTTTGATGGTGTTGTACTCAGACAGTATATGAAGTGGATCTTTTTTCTTCTCCCATTTGTTTAAGAAGGTTTGGTAAAGGGCTTCTGGGTCACCAATAGAGTTTGTTGGAAGAGCTCTAAACCAGGGCCTTACATCCCCTGTTAGACTTTGCACAAAAATTTTCATTCTAACCCCATCATCATCTATCTCATAATTTTCAAAGTAATCCTGCATCTTCTTGGTGTGCTGAAGGGCTGAATAAGAACCAGTACCATCAAAATATGAGATTTTGGTCTGGTAATCCTGAGGCATGGCCCCTAGATTTGTTGGTAACTGCAAAGGAGCATATCTATTAGCCATGTTGAGTGGAATAACAGGGACAAAAGGAACAAATGGGACAAGTGGAGGGAAGGGGATGAAAGGGGTATGGGTAGTTGATGGAGGGGTAGAAGAAGTACCTTGTGGAGTGGATGAAGAACTAGGAGAATGTGGAACTGTAGTATGGGAATGTAAAGAAACTTTAGCAGGGGTTGGAATATTACTTTGAAATCCTGCCTCAGAGCTTGAATCTGAGAAAGTTTCTTCTGCTTCTTGTTTCTTAAGAATCCTTGAAATCAAGTTCGGATTTTGGAATTCAGGTGATGGATTTGGATCTGGATTAGATCTAGTATAACGAATTTTCTTCTTATGAGCCAGCTTCTATGATCTTTCTTTAGGGGAATTCTCTGAGAGATGTTAATATTTGAAAAGGACCGATCAGATATGGAACAACTGTATGGAACTTAAGACTGAATAAAGATTGACTGAGGTAGCTTTTATATACTCCTGCAAATGCAAAGCAAAGGCAGTTTCTAAGACTGTCTGGCTGTCACTCAGGCTTTATCCACAGCATTAAGAATCAGACAGAGGTTTGGAAATTTCGTTCAGGTCCCTAGTGGAGTCACCATTTATGTTAACGCCCAGGTTGTTCCCTTTGACTCCTGAGGGAATACGGCTGGGGTAACCACTAACCAGGCTTTGGATTACAGGTTCTAGCCTACTTGCAATCAAATAGGGCTCTCTCTTTTTGATTTAGCTTTGTTTTTTGAAGATTTTAGGCTAGCTATGAGGTAAAGAGTTTTTGTTTGAATTTTGGTTGTCACTTATTGTTTAAAGAAGGTCATGCAATGTCCTGAGAGGTTTCATTCCATTGGGCATATGGAGTCCAGAACCTGAATATACTTAGCACCTGTGATAAAGAGAGTTACTGCAGAGCCAAATAGGTATTCATGACACAAACTTATGATTTTAAAGGAAAACAAGTATGAGATCACACCATGAAAGGCAACAAAGAATTCTTCCACGGTGTAAACGAGAATAAAGGGCCAAATCCTACTCAGAAGCAAAGAGAATTATTGAATAGAGATTACTACAGAATTAGAGTAAACAGGAGCATTTAAGAATTCCACATTTACGCCTAATCCAGAAGAAAACACAGCTAGCAGGAAAGATTGAGTTTAGGGTGTCTTATGGGACAAATCCTGAACTATTCTTTTTCCTTCCTACTAAGATCAACAAACATACAGCATAGGTGGATTATGCGAGAAATAAAACACAAACACAGTTAGGAAAACACTTATTGCGTCATGATATATCGCGAGAGTCTTGCAGCAGTCAATAATTCCATCACAACACGTCCAACCAGAGTCAAATTTGAGGAAACCAGCAGCTCTTTTGCATTATCTCTCTCAGAATTTACAGCCGATTTTTTTCAACAAATAAACAACAACCCCCAATTAGCTAAGCGGGGGTGCATATATACAAAATATCTCATAAAATATCTCAAAAATGAGTTATTGCATAATAACTGCTCCTACCAACTTTCTAAGATATTTGTTACAACACTTAAATCTACCCAAAATAAATACATAACAGCTATTTACTGTATGTCAGAAACTTTTGACTTTTGGGCCCACTGGGCCGGCCGAGCTCCTTTGCGGTAATTCTGAATATCCATACCTTTATGCTGCTGGGTCAGGGTACCGCTGTATTGGACAGCTCATCTGTGTTGCTCAAGCTGTGCTTAGTCACTGTTCTCCTCGTCCAACAGCCTTTTACTGTTGCTCCAGGTGGACTTAGTTTATGAATCATTAAAATGCTGACCCACGATCGTTTGAAGACTTCTTCTTTGAACCAAAACTGATTTATCAAAGCAACATTCCTATCATGTTGCTCCACCATTCTTCAGTAGGCATTTGATGTCTCTGCATTTTGATTAAAGTTTCATCTGCCTCTGTATACTTATAATAATTAGGGGGCACTTCAAAAAGGTGTTTAATTTCGTGTTCCATGAAGAACAAATTCTCTAATTTATCATACAGCTCCTGTCCTGATAGTGGCCCTGCTCCCTCTGGACTGCTTGCTGAAGCTGTCAACTGATTGGTTACATAATTGTTGACCCTTTGGGCATATTGTTCATGGGGTAACAGTCTCCCTGCACTAGTCACCAAGCTAGGAAGCCCTCTGCCTTGTAATGCAGTGATTTTGGTGGCAAAAGCATTGACCTCTACCTGAATGTCTTGGCACCTCCTTTCTAATGTTTGCACATAGTTCCTGAGGGTAAGCACCCTTTTGATTAATAGAATTGTATCAGTTCTGTCTCTGATACCCATTGTTGCCAATTGTAGGCCAGTCCTATTATTCAAGACATTGATCATCCTGGTAGCAATATCAGGCATGCTTCCCAGAGAGGCTCTGGCCCTTTGATTTTCAGCATGAGCTCTGTTTAGCAGATCCATTTGGTCATGAATTGTCTCTATATATTGCCACTGATCTGTGATTGATTGGCCAATCTTAGCCCATAGGATCCTCTTCACCTCAGTAATGACCTTGCTCATGGTCAGCTCTTTTTCAAGATCTTTGATCCTTTTTTCCAATGCTCGTACCTCCCTTGTCCTCTCAGCCAGGTGCTGTTTGGACTTATCATACTTTTCCTCTAGTTGAGCTAATTTGTTCTTAGCATCCTTCAGCTCAACCATTTGTGCTTCTAGAGCTTGTATCTCTTTCATCATATTCTGCATACCAAGGCTTGGTGCCTGCTCTGGTGCTGTCACTTGTGCTGCCACCTCTGTTGTTGGAGCTGCAGAGCTCGCTTCTGCTGCTGCTTCTTTTGTTGTGGCTTGAGGTTCAGAAGTTGAGGTACCTGCTTCTGCTGCTTGTACAAGGGGAGGAATTATGATTTGAGGAGGTTCCTCAAGATTTATTATTGGCTGAGAAGACTGAGGCATCTGATCTCCATCTTTTTGTTTCAGGGCTACTTCTAATGCACCCTCTGTTTCTAGCAACCTTTAGTGTAAGGCCAACAGCATGGCCACTACATCCTGATCTTTTCTCTGCTGAGCAACACCTTCAGTTTGAGGGTGAAGTGTTGGAGGGAGCTTTACCATCTTTCTTAGGGCTGCTATATCTTCATCCTTCTTTTTCATTAAAGCTTGCACTCCCTTGGGATCATTTGGGTCATGCCCAAGCTCTATGATAATTTCCTCTAAGGACCTAATTTTGTTGTCCTTAGCCTGGGAGGAAGCCTTCTCTAACTCCAATTGAACACTGGTGTTATGTAAAGAGTTTTGCAACCTGTGCGCCTGTAATGTTTTTTCAGCAAGTGTGGAATAGATCATCTCACCTACTTGCTTATGCAACTCTATTTGGTCCATAGGGTGGATGTCTTTGGCGAATACTTCCATGTTGGTCCTGATATAATCTGCAGTTGATTGGGGCTACTGCATGGTGGGTCTAAAATGACTCATAGCCATTTTTCCTTCTGCAATGTCATAGGTTGACATGAGCCTTTGTTGATTAGTTGGTGCCATTTTGAGCAATTGATTATAGAGCTGAAGTCCAAGTGGCTCATTTATTGCCTTTATTCCCATAAATTTCTTTCTGATGTTTGATTCAGCTCTCCTTTGCTGGCCTGATGAGCTAACTTATCCTCCATGTTGTCTCTCTTGTTCCTGCTGGAAGGAACTGGCTGATGCCTCTATACTAGGAGGGGCCATACCCATGGATGGTCCAAAAGGCATCTCTTCCTCAGAGAAAGGATTGAGCCTTTGGCTTTTATCTGCTTGTTGACTGGTTGAGGTGGTAAGGGGAGTCTCTTCCTGTCTGTCCCTTTTTCTGCCTCTTTCCTCATTGGTTGGAGTTTGCAGCACTGAGGTCTCAACTGTTGTCTCCTGCCTTGGAGGGACATGTTCTTGAGTCTGTTGCTCTGTAGTTGCAGGTGCTTCAGCCATCTCTTCTTGCTGTTCAACTTGCTGCTCCTGCTGCTGCTCTGTACTAGGGAGAGGCTCCTCTTGCTGCACTTCTTTTCCTTTGCCTGTAGCAACTGCTTGAGTAGTGGTTTGAGCAGGTTGCTGGGGAGCTGTAGAAGAGGAAGTAGCTACTCCAAAATGACCAGGAGCTAGAGAAAGAACCTATTCACAATACTCCAAGTCAGCTGCCTTTTTAAGATTCTTTGCTGCTTTTTGTGTAATCTCTTCTTTAGAACTAGCCTCCTCTAGGGTGCCTTCTTTCCATTCTAATTGATTTGCATATTTTTCAAGATGTGGGATTCTGACATGATCATAGCTGGCAAGCCTATATCTCACCCTTCTAAGGCTTATAAAGTGATTGGGGTCATAAGGTGACCAAAGGAAGCTGGTTTTTAGCTGGAGGCCCTTCAAGATTTTATCTGCTTCTTCCCATGCTTCTTCTCTTTTGTTGAAAATGAAGGGGCCTAGTTGGAGCTTGATTTTCAGTTGTGCTTTTTTGTTTTTGCTGTGGAAATGGATCATGTCTGCATTTCCAAACTGCCTGTAGTATTCTAAGGCAAAAAGCCTCATGGGGACATATCTTGGTAGCCTGTATGGGGCTAGCTCACAACCATATATTCTGATCACTGTATGGTGTTGGTAAAAGTACCAATCTCCAATGCTATAGTTCTTTGAAAGCTGGAGGATCTTCTGCATCTCATCTGTTAGTCTGGGAGGAGGGGAACTTAGCAGCAATGACATGGTTGGATTGATGAATAAGTCAATGAACTCACAGTAACTATATGGTGAATAGAATACATGATGGAAGACTGAAGACCAAAACACCACAGACCTCTGGTTTCCCTGTGCATCCACTTTCTTGAGTGGGAATGGAAAGCTGCCAGGCTGGTTGAATAGTAACAAGTGATAGATATAAGAAGTATACTTGAACACCCTCTTCCTCTCCAGATTCATGAATTGCTCATGAATCTTGTTGGAAATGAATGTAGCATAATCATATTGAAAAGAAGGAGGCTTTCCAGGGGAGAACATAGACATCATGGCCAAGACTGTCTCATCCACATATTCATTGCTATTGTACCCTAGAACATAGGAAATCATACTCACTAGGGCTTGGCCTCTATCATTGAACCATACATGTAAGAAAGGAGGAGGCCTCTGAGGGGCATCTGGATCCATGAACAACTGGGCAACTCTTGTGATTTGGGTACTGGAGAGCTTAGCACCTTGGTCTATCAGGTGTTGCATGGACAGAGGAGTTAATGATTTTGCTGACTGGAAGTGAAGCATCTGATTAATAGCTTCAGGAGTGACATAGAATAAAACAAAGCCTGAGGGACTGAGGACAGCTCTCTGATTTGGGTCATAGTTTTCACAGCATTTGTGTATCAAATCAGGGAAAACATTGACCTGGGGGAGATAAAAGATAGGTAGATGGGAGTCCCAAATTCTTAGGATGTCAGTTCCATTCAGGTGCTTGGCTTTCAACTCATTGATGACTTTAATGTGGTATTTCATGGCCACTTCAATTGTCTCTTTCATTTGAAAATCTCTATCTCCAAGGGGCTGCCATTCCAGTTCCTTATGTGGAGCATTCAAAGGGGCAATATTCAGGGCCACAAGGCTCTCCATGCTTCCTATGTATTTTAAGCTGAACTTCACTAGAATTGCGGGCAAATGCAACACTTGCGCAGAAAATTGAGATAAAAAGGATTTGCAGTAAAAATAGGGTAGCTCTGGCACAAATGGGCACAATTGGTCACTCTGGAAGGAATTGAGTCACTCGCAGGGCGAGGAAGCTTGAGTTTCAGGAGAAAATGGTAGTTTTTTGGCAATTTACAGAGAAGAACAAAATGAACCAGGTGCAGGAAGAATTGGTAAATACCTGCTTGCGGCGCGATGGGTGGAGGCTTATCCAAGCTGAATTCTGGGAGGCCACGGCTTTGGAATCAATTTCTGCAGGTTGGTGGCAAAAACGTCGTGAAATTTCATGCAGGACGCACAGTAGACTGTTTTGCAAAAAACGCGAAAAAATGTGATTTTGGGCAAGAATATGGAAAATTTAGCTTTTGGCGCCTTTTGTCGGATGACGTCATCGGTGGGGTCAGGTACAGAATGATGACGTGGTGGCTCGCGAGTGGTCCACGTGGAATGATGACATGGCGGACAGCTCGGAGCAATGGCGGGTCGGGCGCTGATGTGGTGCTGACGCAAGCGTGACGTGGAGGTGACGTGGGGGCGATGCGAAGGGCGGTTAGCAGAGGGTGGTAAGCGATAATATCGGACCGCTATCAGTACGGGAACGGTTTTGGCAGGAGGTCGCCCGACGCAACGAAATGTCGATGTGTGTCCGCAGCCCGACGTCATCATTCTGACAATTTCGGGCGCTAACGTACAGGCATCGGGGGCGCTTTGAAATTGCAGAGAGCCATAGGATGGGAGGGCTCGGATCCGACGATTGACGGGAGGTGGAGATGATAGGACAATACAGCGAGGCCCGAGGAATAAACAAATGTTTTTTGTGGAAAGGCGCGCCCGGGCGTAACTTTGGCTATCGACAAATTTTCGGGTTTTTGTAATGTTTTGTGAACAAACGGGCCTTTTGATTTTTTATTGAACAAACGCGCTTAGGGCTGTTAAACCAAGAAGATCTTGATTTAATCCTGAGACATGATTTTAGCGTTGTTTTTGCCATTTGCGCTTAATTTTCTTTGCGCTCTGATTCCTTGGAACTATAAGGCTATATTGCCTAGGGAAGGGGGAATATACATATTTTTGGGGATTTTTTCACAATAAAGTGATATAATACATAGGGAAAAGGGGAATATAGGGAATTAAGTAATAATAAGGTTAATAGTTAATATGGATGGGGATATAGATGAAATGGAGTGACCACTAAGTTTCAAGGAGTAAACTTAGTACTGAAGGGAGATGAACATGAAGAATGATTTTGCACAAGAAATGTGGCTTTGCTATATAACAAAGGTGACATTGGGATGTTAGAAAAAGGTTTGGTGGGGAATGATTGGGAAGTTAGACATGCTCCACTTTGTTGTTACCAAAATGCTGAATAGGAGGATCTGCTTTGGCCAACATGTGTTTTCTTTGTTTAGGCCAACAATATGAAAGAAACTGTACTTCTGCAACCCCATCTACCTACCCATCTTATTGCCTAGCATTTTTTATTACTTCAGGGAGGGTGCACTTAGACTAGCAAACACTCAATTGCTCTTTTTCTTTTCTTTTTGCATTTTCTTTTGATTTTCTATCTAAGACTAGCCTTATTACTTCCAAGGCCCCAGATTAAGCAGTTGGGAACCTTTATTCTCTACCTAACTACTAATCTGCCAAGATTAAACAGTTTGGACAGATTCTCTTTCTCTAATCTACAATAAAAAATTGAAATATGGCATGATCCAGATTAGACTGTTGGATCACCCATCAAAATGTAGGACATCATCAAAACTATGTACAGAGGTGCTCTTCCACAGAAATATGAGATCTTGGCAAGACCAAAGTAGAACATATTTGGGACTTCCCCTGCCAATCATGAAAAATGAAACCTATTGGTATAGGTAGCTAACACAAACATTTCAACCTTTGATCAAAGTCCCATGTAGACTCGTTCATCTTCTGTTGGATCTCTTTGACCTCTATTACTAACTGGACTTGTGACTTAGGCTTATTGAATTTATTTTTGATCTATTTCTTCATTTCTTCCAGTGTTGCATTTGGATGAGCTGAACAATACTTAATATACCAGCCTAATGCTCTAACTTGTAATGTTGTGACCAACTGTGCTTTCTTCAAGTCATCATCTATAATATGTTGTGGATTTCACACAAAATCAACTACAAACCAAAATTGTTCAGGGACTTCAATCCCTAGACCCTTGAATATGGGAATCTTCATCGCGTTGGCCATGTTGAATAGTGGGGGTAGAGGTGGAGGTGTAGGTGTATGAGGCGAAGGTGGAGTGGATGGAGAGGGTATTCCCATGAGACCTTGACTTACTGTCTGCGGTGCACCTAGAGGTGTCTTTAGAATACTACTTTCTTCGTTGCTATCAGATGCTCTCAATAGAGGGTTGTACTCAACACCTGATCTAGATATCTTTTGAATGTCTTTCCACTTCACGTAGCTCCCATCAAATCTCTTCTAAACATTAATTCAATGGCATAACCCTTTTCTTGCACAATATAATTTTAATCCAAGTTTTTAGCGACTTCAGATATTTACCTCTTGATCCTTCAAAAAAAACGTCATTCAGCTTTGCTATAACCAACAGATGTATCAATCACAAACTCAGTGATGAACCCACCCAAAATGCTATCAATCCAGTGATCGACAACCCTCGTGATCTTGTTTTCAGAAGCTTCCAAGTGCCTTACCAACTTTGGAGTCCACACGATAGGGTTATCCAACCTCCATGTACCTTGACTATCCACCAATTTAGACAACCACTAGTGTAATTTTCATGGAAAATAGCAGAAGAAAATTTCATGTTCATCTGTATATATATATATATATATATATTTATTCAACCACTCTTCCTTCCATAGGTGTGAATTATTGTTTTCTTGGGATGCAAATTCCTGCAACTTCCGATCTATCCACTTCTCGATTTCCTTCTTAATTGGGAACTATTTATTCGATATCACACATTTCTTAGACAGATCCCAGTCCTGGGAAAAAAACCATTTATTGTCTTGAGGGGGTTTAGACCCAGTTTTAGAGTTAACTACACCAACAAAAAAAACCCTACACTGCTGGCCCTTTCAGAAACAACTTGCATAATGCAGGCTGTAGTCTCACCATAGGTAGTATTGGGGGCTGACAGAACTAGGTTTCTGCATCCAGAGGTCTGCATGATGGGTTTTTGTTACTTCTAGGGCTTTATCCCGACCTTCGTGAACCCTAACCCTTGAAATACGAAAATGATGATAACTTACATATAACAACTTCTAACTCTACATCGATTGCTTTAAACATTCTTAACATCAAATAAACTAGCAAATCTAGTACTTTCATGGACCAATTGAGTGCTCCTTATGATAAATACAAAAAACAGAGTGTGCAGTGTGCACATAGAAAAGGTAGAAGTAAACATAAAGGCACAAATACACAGATATTTCCCCAAAATAGTCTTTATTAAGTTCAATCCTTCTGTTACAGACTCTTTCTTCCCTACGCACACAGCTGAAGGGGCCCCACACACTTAGTTGCAGACATACCAAGGTCTCCGCATACATAGCTACAATAGCCTTCCCCTTCACCTAAGTACAAAAAATAGACTCTTCTACCTTATATCACTTGGCAATACATAGATCCTCTATGATTGATTACCTCATATGACTCGCTATGACTCCTTTTTATAGCATCTTTCTTTACAATACTATGGTTCGCGAACCATGGGCTGGTCACAAAACATCTTAGCTTCTAACATACTAAGGGGCTTTGAACTTCCTAAATCCCCTTTGACTTCTAATGACCTTTGCGCCCCACTTCCTCAAAATGAGGAGATTTTACAGAGATAACAAAAACTTATTACCAAAATTGACCCGAGGGGACCTTGTTCCAACAACTTTCCTAAAAAAACCTGCGTGTATAAGCACTTTTCAGGAAACAAGACTGCATATAGATCATAATAGATACGTGACTTGCCAGTATCAAACCCGCGTGCATACACACTTCTCAGGTTGTAGAACCCATGTACAGATATGCAATTACTCACATAAACCTTCTCTGCATCACAAACATGCACATATCTCAACAAATAAAAAAATATCACATGTCAAGGCACTGTCATCACTGATCAAATCAACCCATAATAAACATTGTCATTTTAAATTTATTAGATCCAATCCATCATCAAATTCTCGGGTGCATACTTAATTTTAGATCAAACAAATCAATAATAGCCCATTACATGCACATTTTCTTCATATTTAACTATTCATAAAAATATTCATCACTTGCAGACCTCAACCACTTTGATCTTCATCTCCTTATATAGCTTAGCCCTTATTCAATACCATAGTTCAGAACCATGCTAATAATGATGGTATTCTTAGACAAGATCAAATATCTGATGCTGGGCTTAATACCACAGGTCAATACCATGGTAAAAATCCTTGGTATTAGAATACCATGGTGCGGAAACCGTACGTGCCTTTCCTTCTTCATACCCATGTGTATATGTGGCTTTGTTTAATAGAACCCGCACATACTTCTGGAAATTTCATCTTTGTCATTCCTCTTCCTCTGAACTGGTTTCCCTTTGTCCAAACTCCCTTTCACATCTGTAGACACATCCTATTGACATCTGTATCAAGTTGGTTTCCATCAAAGGATAACTCATCAAGTAGGTTTCCATTAAGGACAACACATAAGTATAATGCCAACAATCTCCACATTTGGACTTGATGGAAACCACTGCAGTGTTTGGTCACCATCACCTGTAGATATCTGTAAAACACATCAAACTAAGCACCAATATTTTAAAACACCAAGTTACTCTCCCCATTTGACATCAAGGGCAAAGGGATTACCACTACAAAATTAAGGCTTTTCTCTTGAGCACTATAGATCTGAGATGCTAAGTATGAGCACTGAATATTGACCATGCTCCCCTTGAGAACATGTTGAAATTTATGAAGGATGTACAATAAAATACATGACTCTATGACTCAACTGCATATGAATTGTCCTATCACCAAGGAGTCAAACTTACATCAATCACCCAATCACAGTGGAATTACAAATTACATCACATTCCCAAAAGGACTTGACCACACTAGTCCATACATGACTAAATTTGACAATGTTTACATCATAGGTATTTACATGAACTTTACATCAAATGACATATATGACATGTATAACAAAGACAACATACCTCTATAGTGAGATAACAATACCAACCATCATATACAATGTAGGATCTGCACCATAAGCATTTGTCAACAACAACTCATGAAAGATAGAACAATGTAGCTTCAATATCATCAACCTGTGACCAAATATGCAACAACATCAGCATAAGAATATCATCATAAAGTAAGATAGGTCAACGTAACATCATTCTTCAGCATCATCAAAATATGCCATGTTTCCAAGTCTTATCCAACATATTTAGCAACAACATATCAATAACCATGTCTTAGCAACATCATTCTCTTGGCCAAATTCTTCATATAAGAAGAATTACACCAACACCACTACATCAAGAACTTATTCACCAATATGCAACTCAAACAGATATCATAATCAACTACTCAAACATGATAGCAATGTTATCAGCAAGATCTACAAGATCTTTCCACAACTGATAAGTATCAAGCATGATTAGCAACTCATGCATCATCATTCAATAACTTCTACAACACAAGCAACATCACCATCGATAAGCATCATTATGTACGAAGGAAATCTAAAGAAAACATAATGGCAACAATGCATTATTAGAAGCATAGAAAATGCTCCCCTTGAACCTTTTCCAACTGTTCATTGTCATATCTAATCATATCATCTCATTTATTAGTAAGAACATCAAAGTATCTTCATCAATCAATCATCCATCAAAGTATCAATAACTTATAACAAAAACCAAAACCACTTGTAAATAGCATCAACAGACTATAATCATCAACCTTCATAATAGGAAAGTCAAATAATAATTGACTTAATCATATCAAATCCTTTTCCTGAGTCTGATCCCACTGTTTCTTCATCATATCAAGATATACATGATTTTTCAATTCAGAACTCACATATACACACAATTTGTCTTCATGGGATCTGTGTACAAAAAGTGAAATACTAAATTTCACAACTTTAGTTCCCCCTGTGCCTAATAATCATCTTCTGTTCTCATTAGGTCAAGTACCTCATACCACTTCTGCAATAATTTTTAGAAGTATTCTTTTAAGAATAATGGATTGCAATGGGCACCATCTTCTTTTACCTTGAGTATGAATCCTCATATTTGTGAGAATTTCATTCTTCAAGCACATACAATTTGTCTGGGTTTCTATATCCTTTTGCTATGAATTTTCTAGTTTCTTCATCCATAACCTTGCACTTGGTTGATGTAAACACAATTATATTTCCTTTATCTGCCATTTGACCTACACTTAGAATATTCTGTTTTAGACCTTGAACTAATAAATCATCAGCTGCTACTCTATGTTTATTAATTCTAGCTTTACCTTATCCCAGTACTTTTTCTCTAACATTAGTTCCAAGAATAACATTACCATGTTGGTGTTATCACCAAAAATTGATCATCTAGCCATAACTTACTAGATGGATCGAAGTACACCATGTAGGGCCAATTTTACTAGCTTTACCTTGTCCCAGTACTTTTTCTCTAACATTAGTTCCAAGAATAGCATTATCATGTTGGTGGTATCACCAACAATTGATCATCTAGCCATAATATACTAGATGGATTGAAGTACACCATGTAGGGCCAATTTTACCATAGTAAATTTGCTTTCACTATAAGAAATTACTTAATAGACCACATTTGTTAAGTTATTTCTGTTTAAACCCATGAAGAATAATTAAATAAATCATTATTTTTCTTATTTTTCTCTAGGAATAATTAATCAATCATTATTTAGTTATTATTCCTTGTCAAATTTGACTAAATCCTCTAGGAATACTTAAACAAATCATTATTTAATTATTATTCCTTAACCACATTCCTTGAAATGATAAATAAATCATTTATTTATTTATTATTTCTAAATAAAAGTATTTAACCAATTTAAGTACTTTTTCCCTCCAACCAAATATAATAAAATATTCCAAATGGTAAATTTTAAAATTTGGTTAATAATGTTTTATTATTTTCCATTATTCGAGAATAACATAAAATTTTGTTATAAATTGGAGGGTTTTATATCAATTCTTCACTTTGGATCATTTTCATTGTTGCACTCACTGTTGTAGAAGTTATTGAATGATGATGCATGAGTTGCTAATCATGCTTGATACTTATCAGTTGTGGAAAGATCTTGTAGATCTTGCTGATAACATTGCTATCATGTTTGAGTAGTTGATTA